>MDTD01194998.1_pt1 | contig 40411 bp, 33 predicted proteins | sample 811221 | NCBI WGS metagenome assembly MDTD01 (sample SAMN05326646, study PRJNA326480) | marine metagenome | isolation source: seawater | place: Pacific Ocean: South West | collected 2011
ATTACCATTAATCTTAATATTATTTTTATTTAATTGATCTACTTTATTTTCTAATTCTTTCTCAGATTCTTCGTATTGAGTTACCATCTCTTCACTGTGTGATAAACTATCTTTTAATTCTCTTATTTCTGATTCTAAATTTTTTATAGTTGTTAAATTAACACGTAAATCACTATTAAGTGTACATATTTTTTCACAATATACTGAACATTTGTTTGAATATTCAAGTATATATTTATTTAATTTTAATAATGATTCGTCTTTATTATCGTTTATAATTTCGTTAATATTATTCTCTTTTTTAACTTCATTTACGTTTTTATTATTTAAACTACTGAGTTTAGATAGTTCTTTTTGTGTTGTTATTTTCATCCTTAAATTAGCTTCTCCCGGAGTACATCTCTTAGCAAAAGCTGGGGCTGGTGGTATATTTTCTTCTTTTGACATATTATAAAATATATAACGTAATTTAATTTTATGTCTTTTTTTTTCCAATGTAAAATTTTAAATATTATTATAGTATATATAAATGATATCTAATAATGATCTTATTTGCTACGCAGATAGTTATCCAGATTTAAAGAAGGCTTTTGGATATAATATCTATCAATTACGAAATCATTGGCTTAGATATGGTAAAAGAGAAGGTCGAAGTCTATGTAATACAACCGAAACTCCAAGTAATGATGTAAAAAATAATATAAATAAAAAAAAATTAGAAAATTATGCAAATTTATATGAAGACGTATATAATAAATATTATGATGCTTTAACAGGAAAATACGACTATGATGGAATTCAAAAACATATGGAAAAATATGCAGGTAAAGAAAATAGAGAAACAAATGTAAAAAAAATAAAAAATAGTGATTTAAGATGTTATGCTGAACGTTATCCGGATTTAAAAAAAAAATATAGTGATCGTTTTAACAATTTAAATTATGATGGTCTAGCTTTACATTGGACTCAATCAGGTAAAAAAGAAGGAAGAATATTGAGTTGTAAAGGTATTGAAAATACCAATATATCTTCTGAGAATAATTATTGGCTTATAAATAAAGAAATAAAAGATAAGAGATTTGGTTTAAAAAAATTAGATGTACCTTCACATAATCCAAATACAAGATATACTGAAATGTTATTTTATCTACAGAATCATAAAAATAATGGCTCACAACCATTTATTAGATTTGGTATACAATTATTTTTTGAGAATCCGACACCAGCAGATTTAATGGAGTATAAAAAAAGATACAATGATTTAAAATATATGTCAACTAATCAATTATACAATCACTGGTTAACTAAGGGTATAAAAGAATTAAGAAATCCATATAAAGGTAATGGCGATATAAAAGGTGGTGCTATATGTTATGTCGCAGATTTATCTGATAGAGAACTGAGGGATGATAAAGGAAATCCATTTAATTATGTTAATAGATGGGATCAAGGTCGTTTACTTCAGATGAGTTACTATAGTAAATTAGAAAACCCATATTGTGCGTGGAATACTGCTGGAGCAACACCAAAACCATGGCCATGGAATCCAGTTGGTGGTGGTGATTGGAAGTATAATTACGGTGAAATTTATATACTCGGTGTTTTCCCTCCACCAGGAATGACATTATCCACTTTTTCAAAGAGTAAGTTTCGTTTAACTGATAAAACGAGTAAGAATGGTATACTCTATAGTGATGAGTCACTACATGATAACATTGATACAAAACTTGAAAAACAATTATTCAAAGCACTTAGAAAATCTTCAAGAGACATAAAAAAATTACAAAAAAAACATAATCTATCAGATAATGGTTCAATTATGTATGTACTTTCACAACCAGTTCACTGGGCATGTGACAATAGAAAAGCAAAATGTTTTTTTGAAAAAATAATATTTATGGATGATGATAAGAGAGAAATTGGTTCATACTGTAAACTTTTGATTGGTGACGAGATAGAAGATGAACTTGTTGGTGGTGGTCGTGTACAGGAGTGTCCTGCTGTTTATAGCAACCAGTATTTGAAAAAATTTGTATATCCTTCACCTAATGGCGAAATTACTCGATTAAAAGTAGGTAAGGAAGTTACTTTTGATCATAAAACTGGAAGTTGGAAACCATTTTTTGTACCTAAATGTCCTGGGGATCCAAAAGGAAACCATCCAAACTGTGCTGACGGTATTGTTCCTTATTTAGATTATAATAAACCATGGTCTGCTTTCGTTGACGAAAATGAAAAAAAAGGTATAGGTATATCATGTATGAATATGGAAAATCCAGTTGGCTGTAAACAAGGTCGTGGTTGTATTGCTGGTGGATTAGTCTGTGGTTATTATGATGTTAATCGTGCAAATCCACACTTTAATGGAAGCAAAAGTGATGTAACACCTTCTTCTGGATATTTTACACCTGTTCTAGTATTAAATATCGGCGAAAATGCAAGAAAAGATTTAGATCAAAAAAATGTATATTTATTCTACACGGTTGTTGGTGACCTCGAAACAATTAAAAATACATCTGAAAAATTATGGGAAAATAATACTGAAAAGAGAATAAAAAATAAAAATAATAAACGGAAAAATAGAAAAAATAAAAATTAAATTTTGTTCGTATAAATTAAATTTAACTTATAAGTTATAAGTAAAATTTATTAAAATAAAAAAAAATAATTTATTAATGGATTCTGAGATCTATTTAAAAAAAAAAAAGAAATATCGACGTGAATGTTTATTCAATAATTGTACATGTCAGTGTTTTATTGAAGAACCACCATATAAAGAGAGAAATGAGAAATGTGATAAATGTTCACATAGCTATATATGGCATAAAAACTGTAAAGATGAAATCAAAAATATGTATGAACCTTCAGCACCACCAATAGAAACTGAATTAGACGAAAATAATGATTTTACATGCATTATATGTAGAGATAAACAAAGGGATACACTTTTCTTACCATGTAAACATCTTGTTGTATGTAATTATTGCTATAACAATAATATAGATAATAAAAGTATTTGTTTATTATGCCGATCAGAAATTACCTCTGTTGTTTCAAATATTTTTACGTAATTTTATACTTATCATCTACTATTGAATCAAATATAGAATAAATCATTTGTGTTATTGTATATTTGATTTTTTATAAGTTTCTTCAGGGAAAAATGTATTATTTCACTTTTATCATAAAATCTGTCTGATACTAATTATTTTCTTATTAATATTTAATGAAAAAAAATTCAAATTGTGCCAGTTGTCTAGTTTTTGATATGAATAATGTTATTAAATCAAATAAAAATATGAAGCCTACATGGCTTTCAGAAAAAGATTATGTCTCACAATTTATTGATCAACAAACAAATACTAATTTAAGGTACCCAGATCCTTATGATACTAAAATGCAGTTACATTTAGGAAATTACTTCCGAAATAAAAAATTACTTTATTGGGCAGCGGAAAGTAATTCTTCTATACTGGTTAAAGACGCTAGAAAGGCATATTCTAATTTCAAGAATAATGGAATAGTCAAAGTGAATGATAATGGTGATGTTTTATTTAAATTCAGATGTCCCCAAGTTTATAGTGCAACCAGAAAAAATGAAACTGAACCACATACTTTTTTCAAACACTTACATTTTGTTGTACTTGATGAGAGAAAAAAAAAATGGGATGATCAGATATATACTAAAATAGTTATCTGTAAATATGATTATAAAAAAACTATGGAGCTTCTTCAAACTGGTAATTATGTACTAATAAATGCATTACCATCTAATTATTATGCAAAAGATCATATACCAAATTCATATAATTTATTTTACAAAGAAGTTAAGAAAATGACTACAGAACAATTATTACACTGGTTTTCAGATGTTATAAGATTACATTATCCCTCTATACATAATTTAGTAAAGAGAAAAAAAATAGATCTGTATGAAATACCTATAATTACTTATTGCGCTCACAGCAAGTGTAAAGCTTCCGAATATACTTTAGAAGAATTAATGAAAAAAGGATTTGTAAATATTGCAGAATATACTGGGGGTATTCAAGAATATAGGAAATACAATAAACATGACTGATAATTTTCTGCGATAAAATAAAATTACGCTTATCTTTCTATAATTTAGGTTTAAATATAGATATTTTACATAATTTAATAATTATCACTTATAATTGAATTGAATACAGGATAACTTATTTTTATATTATTTTTTTCCCTATATTCATTATATATTTGGTTCTTTGTTTTAAAGCTATTTTCTTGAAAAAAAAGCTTTATTTTATGTACTGTTTTTTTATTAAACTTTTTCCTTTTTTTTTCTTGATAGGCATTTTTATGTAATTCTTCTTCAGAACTACTTTCATTATTTAAAAATATTTCTGGATCTCCTAATGTATAGCTTAAGTGGTTACCATCATCTTTTTCAATATAACCATTTATAATTATTTTCTTATTATGTACAGAAACATGACAATGTTTACATAAAACAACTAGATTATGTGCTTCGTTTTTATGAAAATTACCATGATAACCTTTTTTATCAGCGCAACACTGAAAATTTATATGGTGTGTTTCTAGTGGTATATCATTCATTCCTTTTGGTTGATACTTGCATATTTCACATTTTGTCATGTAAATTGCTGAATTATATTTTGATTTTTGCTTACTAATTATACTATGATCTTTTTCTGAAAAATTTGACAGGTTATTGATTATATTATTAAAATCTTCATCCTGTATAACTTTACTTGCAACAAGTATCCCATAACTCTTATTTTCCGGTAGACCATCCGTTAATTTTCTTTCAAATATCAATTCTTTTTCAAAGCGGACTTTCAAATGTTTAAAATTAACTGTTTGTATTTTTTGTATAATTTCTATCTCAGCTAGTTTGAAAATATGTGTTGCAAAAATAAAACTAGATTTTTTATCTGACAGTATTTTAATAATTCCTGATACTATTTTTACAGCTGAATCTAGTTCGGTTGATGCACATAATTCATCAGCAATCACTAAACTATTATTATCACTTTTTTTTATAATTTCTCTTGATTCACTCATTTCTTTTACAAAACTTGAATGATTTGTAAATAAATTATCATTATTACCCGTTCTTGTAAATAGTTTCTTATATAATGATATCTCCATACTATCAGCAGCAACAAACATACCTGCTTGCGCCATTATAACTGCAATTGATATTGATTTTAATAACGAACTCTTTCCTACAGAATTTACCCCGTAAATTATATGCGATTTATCTGGTCCAACATCTATACTATTCCCAATATATTTTGATCCTTTTTCTTTTATTAATTGTTCTATAATTGGGTGTCTTATGTTATCTAATTTTATGTAAGAATATTCTTCCTCTACTAATTTTGGCTTATTGTACTTAAATTTCAAAACACATTTTGCATTTGATTTAATCAGATCAATATTTGTTATAAAATGAATTACAGATTCAATACAGCACGAATAGTATTTTTCATATATTTCATCAATTGTTGATATATACTTTTTTCTAGTTTGTTCTATCAATTTTTCTTTTAATTTTATAATTGAAATAGAAATTGTTTTTATCTGTGATGAATTTATTTTGATATTTGTTTTATTCTGTGTATTATACTCTACTTTATTTACATCAAGTGTGAAATTTTCACTTAATTTTACACTATTTATCTTATTAGAAGATATATAATCTTTTAATTTTAGACCTCTTTTCTTACTTATATCTAACCAATAACCATCCTTATCATTATGTCTTACAGAAATAAATTTTGACTCTTTTTCTAATAAATTACTTAAATATGAGCCTATATTTTGTAACAAGTCTAATTTTTCATCTATTGTGTTTACCAATTTATCTATATCTTTATCATATCCTTTTTTAAATAGAGTATCACTTATATTTTGAATTGTTACTTTACTGCACTTTTCAAGATCAAAAATCTTTTTTATATTTTCAATATAATCTTGATATTTTGTAATTTTTTTTGAATCTGGTAACAATTGTTTTTCAATACATTTAAAATTCTTATTCTTATTAAAATAATTTATTATATTTTTAATCTGATTATTTGAGTAATCTATCTTTGGTAACTCATATGGATTCAATTTTCCAATACTGAATCTTCTGTAGACCCTCTGTAAATCTATTATATTTAAATTATTATCAATAAATTCTATTGATTCTGGTTTATCTATTAATTCACTAATACGACTATACCTATTATTTAATTCTTCATGATTTAAGAGTGGATATTTTAAATGATCAATTAATAAACGTTTTGCTGGTTTTGTAGATGATTGATCAATATAATGAAATAATGAGTTTCTTATATTACCATTATCCTCAAATATATTTAATTTTTTATAAGTATCATTATAAGATATCATATAATTTTGGTATTTTTCATTTGTAAGAAATGGCTTTGGTAAATTCTTTATAAGAGTTTTGTCGTGTAAAGATATGAAATCAAGAAGTAGTAAATAATTTACTATTAAAGATATATCCACATTTTTTATACCTAGTACTTCTTGTATATTTGTATATATGTTTTTATATTGGCAAAAAATAGTTTCTAAAAAACTTGTTTGAAATGATTCTTTATAGTAATTTGATACATCTCCCTTATGATAAAACTTAAAATGTGATAATTTACCATGTATTTGCAGACTATTTTTGATATAATCAAGAGTAACTTCTTTTTCTAAATGTTTATTACTATATATTATGTTTACAAGTATTTCATTATAATTTGATATATCAAGTATTTCTTTAGTTTTATTTAGTAAATTCTCATTATTAATTATATTGTTATCTGTAAATATTGTTTCTAACCTTGATGAACCTATATTTGTATCAAATATGCAGAGATATATAAAATAATCATCTTCTTCGTCTATTTCGATAGATAAACCACATATAATTGAGCTACCATGATCAGGATTATAATATATATCTTCTGAAAGATTACACCCAGGAGATAAAATTTTTGTAACATCTCTTGTAACATTTGGTGGTGGCGTTACTTGTGTTACACATATTACTGTATAATTATTTTTTAGTAAAGTTTTATAATATCTTCTTATTGCTATTGTTGGTATACCAGCCATAAATGGTGATGAATTATCAGACTTATCTCTCCTTGTTATTATTATACCTAATATATCCCTTGCAACAATCATATGATCAGACGTATCTACATAATCATACATCTCCATAAAATGTCCTGATTCTAATAAAACGACACATTTCTTTCCATAAATATCTCTATATTTTTTTGTATAATTTAAGTATATATCAATTATTGTTTCTTTATTTTTTTTTGAATTGGACATGTAATTATATATATAAATGTATTTAATCTTAAATAAATATTTTATATATTTTCATATTTAAAGTAATTACCATACACCACATGGGTCAAGTATTTTTCCTAATCCTCTAGTACATTTGTTTTTGAATATTGTATTATTAAATAAAGGATTACCACGTATTCCAAAATAACCATCTCTATATAATCGACCAATACCAGAACCTCGGAATCTAGAATTATTTCTTAAATCCCAATCAACACGACCATTTTTTCCTGAAAAACCTAAATTATTACCTATGTCTGAATTAAATTTTCCCATGTCTGAATTGAATTTACCATACATATTCCTATTCATACTATCAATTTCTCCCCTGAACCGTCTACCTCTATTATGTCTTAAATCTCTCCATAAATCTGCAAAAGACATACCTAATATTTCTTTTTTAAATTCTATATTTCCATTTCTCTTATTTAAACCAATACCCATACTATCTCCACCTGGTATAAGGTATAATAAACTTCTTTTTATATTTTTGATTGCTTCTTTTTCTGCATTATCTTCTCTTTCTTTCTCTTTATTACGATACTCTTTTATGCCAGAAACAATTTTCTCACTTTCTGTGATAGGATCTTTTCTATTCAAATCCTCACTCATAACTATTGACATATGATATGCTAAATTATCTATTTCCCTATTTAATTTTAATCTCTTTAACAATTTCTCTTTATCTATTCTTTTTTTTTCTAAAATTTTTTTCTCACTGATAAAACCTTCTAGATTATTTGTATTTATACCACATATTATTAAAATTAAAACTACAGAAAAAGTTGATTTTGAAATTTTGTTACATTTAAGCATTAAAATTATTAATATTAATAGTAATAAAAATATAAATATCATCTATTATTATACTATATTATTATTCTAGTTGTTTATTTATAATAATTAAAATATAGCTATTAAATAATATGGAAAATATGACAAGTCAGGGTACAAGAAATATTATAAAAGATCAATTCAATATGGATAGAAAACAACATATGGATAATTTATTATCTAAAACAAAAAATCAACAAGATATCAAAATTAATAATCAAAATAATATACAAAATCAAACAAAATATTTTGCAGATATAAATCAAAATTTACATATTGGTAGTAACAATATGTTAAATTATATTCCAACTGAAAATTATACACCATTTACTTCACCTGAAAAAACAGAAAATAAGAATACAAAAACTCCTTTAGTTACAAATTTTATGCCATTACCAAAATTTTCTGGTGATGAGAAACTGAATATAAATAATGCAAACTTACCATTCAATAAAAAATTATCGGATAATATAGTAAAAAATACTCACCCAAAAAATATATATACAGATGACCCAAATTCTAAGAAACTAATATCACATAGGCTATCTCAAAATGAAATTGAAACTAATAGAATAATACCACCAGTAATAACTACAAATAATTATATACCCGAGATTGGTAAAAAACGTAAATTAAGTAATATTATATATAATAGTTTTATTAAAATGTATAATAGTTATCAGGATAAAGTTTCAGAAGAACTTATACAAGATTTACTAGAAAGGAGTAATTATAATAATGGAAGCAATTTAAATAAAGATAATTTATACCAATTAATTGACAATATAAAAAATACGATAGTAAGTAAAAATTTATATACACAAGATATTAATAACGATATATTTGAACAAGAAACTATAACTAAAAGCTTTATAATTACTATTGATAGTAGTGATAGATATAAAAAAAATTGGGAATTACCAAATAATTATAAAATTGATTTTGGTGGGAAAAAAACGGAATCAGATGATAGTAATGAAAACTACCAATATATTGATCAAATATTTAGAAATGTTACTTCTGTTGAACTAATAGAGGCAATTATACCTAAATTTACTAATAAAAATGTACCTTATATTTTAATTGAAATAGAAGAACTTGGTTCAAATTTTTTTGGATCAAATAGTTTCTTATCTAGTTCATTTGCAAAACTAACAAGACCAGAAATAAATGGTGACTATCTTTATTACAAAAATGACACAAATATTAAGTCTTTTAGCCCCAGAATTGAAATACAAGGTTTAACTTTTAAATTTAGAGATAATAAAGGTAATTTACTAAACTTTCAGTCAGATTGTGATTCAAATATGCTTGAAAATTTTTTAACACTTAAAATAAATTGTATACAGAGAGACCTTAATAGTATGTTTTTACAAAAAAATTAGTGTTTTTTTACTTTCATCTGATATTGTATCTTACCCTTCATTATACGCATATTTTTATCAACATCAAACGGGTACAAAAATTTTTTGTTTCTGTAGTACTGATAACTGTGATATTCATTTCTATTTAATTTACTAGATAAATATTCCCTGTAATCTAATGTTTTGTATACTTCTTTTGGCATTTATACTATATTATTAGAAAATATAATAGTATAGTAAAATTAAATTCTAATATTTATAGTCATAGCCTATATTTCTTTTCTTTTCATTTATTTTAAATATTATTTTTAAAAATATTTAAAATTGATTGTCAAAAAGAATATATTATTAAAATAAATGAAGATACATAGAAAAAAATTTGTGAATGTATTAAATAGGAATCTGTCTAGAAGTATTAAAAGAAAACAAAATATTAAATATTTTGAAGTCTATAGGTGGTCTCCAGAAGGTAACTCTAAACCCTCAAAAGATATTTTTCCCATAGACTTGAATGATTGTGGACCTATGGTATTAGATGCCCTTAATAAAATTAAATCAGAACAAGACTCTACTCTTGCATTCAGAAGAAGTTGTAGAGAAGGTATTTGTGGTTCTTGTGCTATGAATATAGATGGTAGCAATGGATTAGCATGTTTAACACCTATAGATAAGGATACAACTATAAATCAAAGAATATTTCCATTACCGCATATGTATATAATCAGAGATTTAGTTCCTGATCTTACTAACTTTTACGCACAATATAAATCAATTATGCCCTGGTTACAAAGAAATAGTCAAGCATCTCCAGATCAAAAAGAATACATTCAAACCATTGATGATAGAAAAAAATTAGATGGTCTTTATGAATGCATATTGTGTGCCTGCTGTTCTACATCATGTCCGTCATATTGGTGGAATTCAGACAAATATCTGGGACCTGCTGTATTGTTACAAGCATATCGATGGATAGCTGATTCAAGGGATGAAATGAAAAAGGAAAGACTAAATAAATTTAATGATGCATTTAAAGTATACAGATGTCATACAATCATGAATTGTAGTAGAACCTGCCCTAAGGGGCTTAATCCAGCTAAGGCAATAGCAAATATCAAAAGAGAATTAATAAAATATGTCTAAATAAATAATTTCAGTTTATATATATATTTTATTTATATCATTATCTATAAATAAAATAGATAGTAAAGTTCTTTATGTTTTTTTTTATACCATTATTTTTCCTATTAAGTCTTGTATTTTATGATTTCCTATAACCACTATACACATATTATTTGTTAAATATTTATTTGCTATAGTTTTTATTTTTAGTGGTGTCATTTTCCTATATTTCCCTATAGTATATTCAGGTGTTTTAATACTATTATATATTATTATACTATTTGTATAGTGTTCGACAATATTATCAGAGTCTTCCATTTCCATTTTTTCAGTACTCTCCATGTAATTTAAAAATAAATCAAGTTCCTTTTTGTGCATTATTTCAGTTTTAATTTTTTTCAATTCATTTAATATAATATTAATTGATTTTACAGTATTTTTTGGATGACATCCACCATTTATACAGATATACCCAATTGATGGATATAGGTATAAATCGCAACTAACATTGTAGACAAGACCTTTTTCTTCCCTTAATTTTAAGTATAATCTAGAACTCATGTTTCCACCTAATACAGTTGATAATACACTTAATGCGTACTTTTCTTTATTTCCTGATCCTGACACTACAAATGAAATAGAAAATACACTTTGTTCTAAATCGTCTTTTTTTAGTTTTATTACGGTTTTATTAAAATTATTATATATATTATCCCTTATTAATCTCATACCATTTGGTAGAGAAATTTGCTTTAAAAATGATATTGTTTTATGTTGAATTTTTCCATAAATTAAAATTGTTGTATTTCTGGCTATATAAAATTCTTTTATAAAATTTAACATTTCATTTCTCGATATTTTTTTTACACTATCAATACTTCCTGCAACAGGTATTTCTAAAGATGTATTTTTAAAAAGAATGCTATTTATTATATCATACATATAATCTTCAGGGTCATCTTTTGATTTTAGTATTTCTTCTATTACTACATTTCTTTCTTTTTCAAACTCATTAGCTGGAATAATTGAATTAAATACCATATCAAGTAATATTTTACATGCTTCAAATTGTTTATTATATGGAACTTTTATATAGTAACATGTTTCATTATAGTCAGTAAATGCATTTGTATTACCACCGATATTTTCTATTTTTTTTAAAAGATCAATTGTTATTGGTATTTTTTTTGTTCCCTTAAATAACATATGTTCAACAAAATGTGAAATTCCTCTATTATATTTTTTTTCATCCATTCCACCAACATTTATTGTTATCATTATTGTAAAGGAATTTATATTATTATTTTTTATTATTCCTAAGTTATAACCATCCTTTCTTTTAAAATGTATATGTTCCATCTAATAATATATAATATTACATTTATATTCCAAAAAAAAAAATATATAATTAATTCACATAATTTAATGTATAGACCAATACAATTTATAAGAAAATATTCAACTAATAATCGTATAAAGTACCCAAGCCTATATAGTCAGATAAATTATTATGCAAATAAAAATCAGAAAAGTATCAGTTTGAATGAATTAATCTTTTTTGGCTCAAGCAATGAAAATGAAAAACTAGTAATCAATGCCGCTAAATTTATGTATAATGAATTACCAATTAGATTATCACGTAGGATAAAGGATCTTGACCTTTTACCTTTTGGTTTATCTACGACTGATAATGTGAATAAAATAAGAGAATGGTATATTCACTCATTTAGCGATTTTATTAGTATACCTGAACCAAATAGTTACAGTGATGCCGAAAAATTACATGAAATTTCAAAAATAGTATATCAAAGGCACTCCTCAACATTAATAACAATGGCGAGAGGTATAAAAAAAATAGAAAAGGATAAAAATATAAATCTTAGTTATCAAGATTTACAAAAATTTTTAGATAGGTTCTATATGAGTAGGATAGGAATAAGAGTTTTACTTGACCAATATATATCCTTATTTGGAGAAAATAAAACAAATGATTATTCTGGTATTATTTGTCTTAAAACTGAACCAGTTAGTATATTACAGGATGCAATTACTGATGTAGAAGATATAGTTTACAGAAATAGATATTGTATGCCAGAAATAAAGATTGAATCCCAGGATGTTTTTTTCCCATATATACCATCCCATTTATATTATTGTTTATTTGAAATACTAAAAAATGCTGTAGTAGCCGTAAATGTCAAACATAATTATGCAAATTCTATTGAAACTGCACATAAATTTGACAAATATCTAATAAACTGTAAAATAATAAATGATGATAATTTAATACTAATTAAAATATCCGATAGTGGAACAGGTATTGAACAAAATGTGTTAAAAAAAATCTGGAATTATGCATATACAACTACTCTAATTGATGATAATGATTTATATACTTCCGATTTTAGTACAGAGTCTCCATTAGCTGGATTTGGATATGGATTGCCAATTACTAAATTATTATTAGAATATTCTGGTGGAAGAATAGATATATTTTCTAAAAAAGATATAGGTACTGATGTTTATATTGTATTAAATAAAAATGGTGACTTCAATGAAATATTACCTTAATCCTTAATAACACTAAATCCAATCTTCTTTTCTTTCGCGACAGGATAATTGTTTTTTTTAAGGTAATAATACACTACTGATTTATAGTTTTCATTTTTTAGTTTACTACTAATTGATAAAAATTCTTGTACTAAATACTTATCTAAAAAAGGGTATCTTCCTTCTATTCCAAATATTCCTGAAATATTTTCTTCTTTATTTAAGTAATCTTTCTGTGTTCCTTCATAAAAAGACAACCATACTGGTGATTTACCGTCTTTATCTGTTGATATGTTTTCAGGAAAAATTGTATCTAATTTTTTAGGAAAATAACCACCAAAACAACTATGTTTACATAATTTATGTTTTTTGAATCCATAGTCACTAATTATTTCATCCGCTCCTTGACCTGAAATATATATCCTTTTTCTTGCTAATTTTGCTTTACTAAATATATGTGTTAATCCAACTGAAGCCTTATCATTTTTTATGCTATTACCATTACTATAATTAAAGTCTTCTACTTTTTGTTTCATATATATCTTATTCTTATTAAATACTTTGTTGTCTATATTTTCGATAATATATGGTACGTTATTTAATTTTATTCTTTCATTTATTATATCAGTATCTTCGTTACCAATAATAGTATATGTTGAATATTTAATTTTAAGATTATTTAGAGCACAACATATTGCACCACTATCATAACCACTACTTAAACACACAAAAATTGGATAATTTAAATTATCTATTCTTTTTCTTATTGAATTCTCAAATTTGTTACACCAATCATCTAGATTAGTTTTAAATTGTTTAAGATTAAATTTAAAAAGTGTACCACTATATATATTCTTATAACTAAGGAGACTAAATATTTTGTAAGTATTTGCTTCTAGTTTTTTATATTTTGTAAAGTACATTTTCTCCAATGCGCTTTTATAAGAAGCTATGCCTATTTTACCACCTTCATTCGAATACCATAATGGTTTTGTGGCAAATATATCACTCGATATCCCAAATACATTTTTACTAAAATCAAATAAACATATTGCAAATTCACCATCTAATAATTTGAAAAAAGAAAAACCACATTTTTTATAAAGATCAATAATACATTCTCCGTCACTTCTATAATTTCCAAATGACTTGTAATTATATATTTCGCCATTGTATATTGCAATTATTTTATGATCAAGTGATATGAATGGTTGATAAACAATCTCCCCAGTTATATGTAGTAGATTGTGTAAGAAAAAAAAATCTTTATATAAAAAATATGAAGTATAATCTGGACCTCTTTTTTTCATATAATAATTTATATTATTGATATATTGTAGTATACCATATATATTTGTTACTAAAAAACTACACATTACTAAAACCATATATAAATAAAAAAAATAATAAACTGATCTTTATAAATAATTATCTTTATCCTTACATGTATTATCCATTTTTTTTTGTTTTGATGGACAAACCCAAGTGCATTTTCTATTTAAGTGTTCGTCTACAAAACACATAAATTGTTCATTATTTGATAAACCCCATGATTTATACCATGGTAGTTGAGCTGCATTTAATGGATAATCCTCTATATTATAATATTTTTTACATGTATTTAAACTAGTTTTCTGTATTGGTGTTAGATAATGCATATTTAATTTGTTATAATGGTCTGATGCCGGTGAATAAAAATTTTCACGACAATTACACCTCAAAGAAGCAAATATAATTATTATAACTATAGTAATAAATAAAAAAATGTATAACTTCATTATATAAATAGTATATATTTTTATATATATGCGTATTTATATATAAAAAAAAAATATTGTTATTATATAAAATGCCTGATAACAATTCAATAGAGACACAGACTGGTAATCCAGAAGAATCTGTGGAAAGTAATACTAATACATTTAAAAACAAATACTTAAACACTAAAATGCTAACAAAGTTTGCAGTTGGTAGTGGTTTAGTTGCATTAGGTGCCGCTATATTTTTAAAATATAGGAGATAAATTTAATTATATTAAAGAATTAAGTATATTAATATAAATATATTTTATTCACTATTCTATAATGAGTAAATGGAATTATTCTGAAAACGAAATTACTATTTTTATAAAAGATGCACTGAAAGACTATAATTCAATATCCAAAGACGAATTTGAAATTAATGACCTTTCTAGATTTTTAAAAAAATATATTTCTCAAAATTATAATCTAAAAAAAAATAATAAAAATAGAAATGTAAATACATATCTTAAAGAAAATGCTGGAGGATTAAATAATATTATAAATATTAATCATTCTATTTTTAATGTAAACAATGGAAAATATAAATTAAATATTGATAATTTAAATGATTTTTGTTTAATTGAAAAAAACACTATTATGGAAGATTATGAAATTATTGATAAAATTTAACATTATTGTCTATAAATTTAATAAAAATTGAAATGTAAAAACATATAATAAATAATAGATACTATTTATTATGAGTGATTCAAATTCTGATTATGAATATAATTCTGACGAAGAAATGGATATATATGATGATAATCTAATTACAGAAGCTACATCTAACAAATGTAATAAGAGTAATTTATTATCACTATACCCTGAACAATCTCAATGGATTAATCAAATATCTAAATTAGAAAAAAATGCATCAGATAATTGGATTATAAATATAAGTGAAGATAATTATTTAAATATTCATTTCCAATTATTTAGAGAAGGTATATGTATTGCTAATTTTAATTTGAAAGCATCACCACATGAACCCTATTTTCCACAATCACCGCCAAAAATTATATGGAATTCACCTATGTTACAATGGGATAAAATGATATCAATTATTCACCTTGAACCACTTAGAGATGATAAATGGAATATCTGTCTAGATTTACTTGATCTTATAAACGATTTAGAAAAATATCTAAAAGATGCTTCAATAATTAAAAATGATATTAGTTGGGACTATTTTGAAAGTAGATTACATGAATTAACATGTATTTCAAAAATATATCCATCAACATTTGTAAATAATCTACCTTCTTTTGGAATTATTTATAAAAATAATCTACAAAAAAATATAGGTGTCGGTTATAGTATGGGGAATATTGATCAATGGGATTTAAGTAATTATAATAGTAAATATAATGATATTTATAAATGTTTTCAAGGTATACTTAAATACATTTCAGAAAATACTATTAACGACAACCATATATATAAAATACAAAATTCATCACTAATACCCTATATTACTTATATCGTAGATAATACTTCTATTCTAGAAATAGATCAACATACAAAACTTTATTTGTCTATTTTTGAATTAGGTAAAGTAATCTATGACAAAATCGGTATTTTAGATTTTCATGCTAAACTTCATAAAATAAATAATGAATTACAATTCATTGAAAAAAAAACATGTAATTCAAGCGATTTTGAAAATAGAATTAATAAAATCTGTGAAACAATTATATTAGATATAGGTGTATCTGAAAACAATAAAAATATGAATGAAAAGGAGTATACATTCAGAGAAAAGTATATTAACATCTTAAAACCATACCAATTAGAGATGGTTGAAGATTTTAAGCATCACACTTTTAAAGATAAAGAATTTACATTAATAAATCAAAAATTAATGAAAAGATTATATATTGAGTGGAAAGGTATGGCAGAATCTCTACCATTAGATATTGATGGATCAGTTTTTATAAGATGGTCATGTGATGGTAAATCGTCTCATTTATATAAAATAATGATTATACCTTCAAGTGACACACCATATAGTAATGGTTGTTTTATGTTTGATCTATATTTACCAGGTGATTATCCAAATGAACATCCTGAAATGTTATTTCTTACAACCGGTAGAGGTAAGGTGAGATTTAATCCAAATTTATATAATTGTGGGAAAGTTTGCCTTTCATTACTCGGTACATGGAGTGGTGAAAAATGGGACCCAAGTATATCAAATATATACCAACTATGTGTATCTATATTAGCTCTTATATTTGTTGAAGAACCATATTTTAATGAACCAGGTTACCAAAAATCAATTGGAACTGCTAATGGAATTAAATCTTCATTTGATTATAACCAGGATATACGAAGATATACTATTAAATATGCTATGAAAGATATGTTACAGAATCCACCTGATGAATTTAAGGAAATAATATACACACATTTTAAATACAAATGGGAAAATATTAAAAAAGAAATATCTGAATGGGTCACTGAGGCAGAAGATTCATATACCACAGATATGAATAGTGATATATGTGAAATTGAAAAAATATTAGCAAATATAACATCAAAATAAATTAATAATTATCAGCTGTATTTATTTTTTTTACAGCATCTATTCTTCCGGATATCGATGCGATACCTGGTCGTGTATTATAAACATTCATATTCGAATTATGTATTAATTCATATAATTGATTCATATTTACAGGTGGTATTGATATTCTTTGATTATTATTATTAAAATACCTCTCATTTATATGTAATGCTTTCCTGAATAAATATGTAATCCATAAATTTGAATTAAATATCTGCTCAATACTAAATCTTTCAAACCAATTATATTTTATCCTACGTGAAATATCTTCTCTATTTATAACCATAAACAATATTTTTTTACTATCTTTTAGAACTGTTCTATTTGATGATAATAAATTATCTATTGTAATTAGCCTATCCCAATTATCTGTACTTCCAATATACTGTGCTGGTATTTCAAAATAATTAAATTCTTGGTAGTTCTTTAAATAACGTATAGTCTTGTAAAATATTTCTTCTATTTCATGGCGATAATCATAGTCATTTTTATTTAAAATACCTCTTTTAACACAATTTGTTAGTATTAAATTAAATAATTTATTATTTTTTTTTGAAATTACTATATTTGTATCTAATTGAAAATTATATTTAGAACAAGACTGTACATTTTGTGAACAACTTACACTTATATAGTCATAATTATTTGTTAAATTGTATAAATTTTTCAAATTTTTAAAACATATAGTTGATGGTGGTAACCATATACCACCGTATCTTGTTAATAACATCATACTAATTAAACATAGTCTCTTTCTAATAGAATTCTTACAATTTGCTCCAGTACATTCCTTCAAATCTGGTAAATAATAACGTATATTTTCTTCATTTAATATTATTATATTAAAATCATTTTGATTATTTACTAAAATTGAATAAATACATGAAATTATATATGGTTCAATGTTATCAAGGCTTTTTCTACTATAGAAATTCTTCCATTCTCTACAATTATATGTATTTTCAAGGTATATCCATAGAAATGGTTTGTCCCCAGTTGAGTTTAAAAAACTTAATCCATTTTTTTCAATAAAATTTTCTGTAACTAAATTTTTATTTTTTTTTTTTATATTAGTTATTGAAATAAGTAATAATAAAATTACAATTATTAATAGTATATTGTACATTATATATTAACTAAGAATTTAAAATTCTTATAATGTAATAAAAAATAAAAAAAAGGTTAAATTAAAATCTTATTATTATTATATAATGGCAAGAAAATCTAAAACCACTAAAAAAAAAATTACCTCTACAAATGGATTCCAAAAAAAACCAAAAACATCACGCCGAAAACCTAAAACCCCACCATGTAATCAATATGGACCTGATAATATATTATATCAAAGAAATGGAAAAAAATTTTGTAGAAAAGTAACAAAATTACCAAAAAATATTGCAGTGTTATTTGGAAGAAAAATTAAAAGTAGTAAAAAAGTAAAGAAATTTATCTGTGATAATTCAGCAGCAAAAACTATTAATTATGGTAAACTAATGAATATTGATACACATAAATATAATGGTAATGAAATATGTAATAAGATAATGAAGATATCTGAAATGGGCGAACCAAATATGAGTGATGTTAAAAAAGTTGCACAAATAATAAAAGTAAACATTAGGAATAAAACAAAAAAAGAAGTACTTGAAGGTATAAATGTAAAATTACTAAAAAATGGTTCAGTAACTTATAAAAAAATTATTGAAATAATAAATACAAATATGAAAAATAAACTTGATTTAGGGAGTGTTCATGTTAATTTAATAATGAAAATTCTTTACCCAAACAATTTTCCTTTAGAATCACCAATACCAGTTAGTTCAGAAACATATAATAATCTTATAAATAAAAGAAAAAACGGTACCATTAGTTCTGATGAAAACCTACTTCTTGAACAGTCGTTGCATATTAAATTATGTCATTGTATAAAAAAAATGTTCTTGCAATCCAAGTTTCAAAAAGATGTTTTAGGTATTAATTCTGAGTATAATTCAAAAAAAAACCCATATGCATTATGTACACATAGTGTATATAAACAGAGAAATATGCAACCATTAAGCAAAGCTGCAATAAAATGTAGAGATACATTTAGATGGTATCGAAAAAATGATTTAAATAAAACAAGAAAACAAAAAGGTAGTGGAGAAACTACGCAAGGTTGTTCATCATGTCCTGCAAATAATCCAACAATGTCTGAATTAGCATGGGATGAACGTTTCACTTATGGTAAAGATTGTGCATCCGGCAGTCATGCAAATAAAGAATTATCTGGAGGCTGTGGTGCATGTTCACCAAATATACCAAGTAATCCTATATTAAGTTAAAAAAAATGTATTTTCAGACATATAATAGAAAATCTTGAAATAGAGATAGTTTTTCCAGTTTCTATTTCTGATGTTTATCATTAAGTTTAATGTAAATTTATCAATTTCTTACTAATATTTTGAAAAGTTATTTTATATTCTATACTTTTTTTACAAAATAATCTTTACCTTCTTGACAATCATAATCAGTATTTTGGGAATTTTCTTCTATACCAGGTGTTAGATGATCTCCATATCCAATTTTTGTTTTTATTTTTTTTTCACATTGTGGTTTATTCGTTTGTAATGTTTCGTAATATGATGAGTCATCATTTTGATCATTTATAAATTTAATATGGGTTCCATCTTTAAATCGATTTGCATAATAACTACATACCTCTGATCCGATACAGGTACACCAAGGTGTATTCTCTTTTGATAAGTCTTTTTCCCCATCATAATATTTTTTGATATTCTCTGATATGTTTCCAATAGGATTTCCACTATTATCAGCATATTCTCTTGCTTTTGGTCCAAGCATACAACAAGTTTGGTGAGTACTATCAGAAAAACAATGATTTATTGATGGATGTTCTGGAAAAGAATTTTTGTTTGGATTAAAACATAACTGTACCATTTTGTCTCTTTTGGTATAATCTCCTCCTTTTTTATTTTTTATTGTATTTTTACATTTTTTGCCATTTTTAATCTTGGAATCGATTTTGTATTTATCCCAGATATCTTTATCTCTTATATAAGCCCCTCTTTTTAATATGAAAGATGCTAATCTGGCTCTAGCCCAACTTTCAGGAGTTTGATTTGGTCTGGAGCCATTACTTAGATAGGCACCTCTCCCTCTTTTCAAAACAGCTTTAGAAGCTCCAATTGGAACACCGGTTATTTGCTGTATTTTTTTTAAATTTCCTAATTCTATACAATATTTTTTCTTAAAATCTATTACGTGTGAAGAAGATTTATGTCTATATGACTTTCTTTTTTTTCTAGTAAAATATTTGTTTTTTTTATAAGATTTTCTAGATTTTTTAATTTCTTTACATTGTTCTAATTGATCTTTTTTACTGAGACCTGCATAATATTTTTTAGAAATATTTTTACAATTTTTTTCTATTTGTGCTTCCATTAAATTATAGTTAGAAATAAAATTTAAAAAAAACTGAATTTTAGATTTCATGTTCATAGCAAAGATAATTAACAGTGAGGGGATCACTTCTTCCAAGCCTCTGACCTCTACCGATTACCTGCATTTCTAGATCCTTAGTCATTCTATGATATACAATAATATCCGTTGACATTTGAAGATTTAAACCAGAACCATAATGTTTTGCATTTAAAAATAAAACTTTTATATCTCCATTTTTATAACTATTAACAATGTTTTTTATGTGTCCACCAGAGCCATATATATGACTGTATGTTATATTGTTCTCTTCTAATTTACATACAATATCTGGAAAAGTATTATCATATTCTGAAAATACTAAAAATTTACCATTCTCTTTTTCTTTAATTATAGATATCAGTGACTCTATTTTTGTTGGTAATTTATTTTCTTCATTTTCATCTAAGATTATATTTTTCTTTTTGGTATCAATAACCGTTAAATTAGATAATTTTATAGTTTGTCGACAAAAAGGGCACTGATTTTTATGCTGAGAGTCAAAATTTATTGCCATCGTAATACATTCAAAGCAAAATATATTTTTACAGCACGGTGTCATTGCTGGGTTATTTACTATATCACTACATATTGGACATTCCTTTTCATCTATATTTGTTATCCTAGTTTTCATTGAATCTAATTTAAATTTTATATCTTTACACTGATTCTCTAAATTTTCAATTGATTTTTTACAGGAAGATTTTTTAGATTTAAGTTTTTCATATATTTCTTTCTTCTCATTAACAGAATAAACATGATCCATCCCTTCTTTGTGTAATTGGTTTAATTCACTTATTTCCGTACTTATTTTATTTATATCTTTATTTATTTCACTAAAATCACTTTTTTTTTCTTCAATTTTTGCTTCTTTATTTTTTAAATCATTATTCAATTTTGATAAAACTATATCAACTATACTGTTTTCATTACTTACCTGGCACCCAGCCATTTTAATTGCTGATTCTTTATCACCAGCATTTAAAGCATTAACTACTTCTGGTATAGCAACATCATGTAATATTTTCAATTCTGGTGGTGTATAACATTCTATTTTTTTATAAATAGGGTCAGGTAAATTAAATGAATCTTCAACAAATTTATCATTATTTTTTAGAAAATTATGTTGCATAAATTGTACTAAATCTCTCCTACAATTTTCTGCAAACGTTTGTTTAATGAAACCTAGACCGGTAATCCCTTTTGCTATAATTTTATTTGAGTAATAATCTTTTTTACCTGATGGATATAATAAGTCTTCTACAGAAGAAGTTACAAACCAATTATATAGTCCATATGCTACCGGACAATTAGGTATCCTTATTGAATCTGCTTCATCAATTATTACTCTCTGAAAAATTGGACCATCAATATATCGAACATTATCTAATAAATAATTACCAATTATATTTAATTTATCTTCCATTTCATTTATATTAGTTTGATTCAATGCATCTTTAATGCTTTGTAGATTTTGTACGAATTCCATCCCAAATGTTTGATTACTAAAACTACAATATGCTGAATATAATTTTTTTTTTAGATTCATATTTATACCTGATTTATCATTTGTTGATAATAACTGAGTTCTATAATCAACTGTTTTATATTCAATTTGACCATTTATTTCATATACTAAGTTCATAAATTCTGTATATTTTGTAGATTTAACAAGAGTGATATCATAATTATTTAATTCATTTATATCTAATTTCCTTAAATCATTAACGGTTGATATTCCGTAAAATTTAAGATTAGTATCTCTATTTATATATTCACACCATTGGTGATATATGTTATGTGGTACAACAATAAGGTTTGTATTTATTATATTTTCTTTATTGTAATCAAAACCATAGAAAGATGCATATCTAGGTGGTTTATGTATCATTTTATTTGAATACATATTATTATTTTCAACACACTTAGAATCTGCAATCAACGCAAGAATAAGTACTGATTTCCCTGACCCAACCTTATCACTTATAACACCCATATTTATACCATTTGATGTTCTATGTAACATTTTTTCTTTTTCTTTCATTTCAAAAAGTAATCTTTTTTGATGTAATTTCAAGTCCATTTTTAAATTCTCAGGTGTTGATGTAATTGTACTGTTCGGATTAACATTCCCCATTTTTATCCTTTCAACAACTAAATTATAATCATTTTCTCCATAATAACTCGTTTCTGGTATATCTGCATAATATATACTATTTTTTTCTTCTTCTTTAATATTTTTTGTCATTTATTTGTTTAAAACTTATTTTATCTTTAATTCAATTTTTTAATAAAAATAAAACCAGTACACGTTTATAAAATATACCTATACAAGTCTAAAAATATCAAAATATTCATCCTTATCCTCATCTTTTTTATTTGGTCTTCCAATTCTATCATTACCGATTGATTTATATGATTTACCATTTAAATATTTAGAAATTGCGCTATGGTCTATACCTGTATCTTCCTCTATCTTACGAATTGAGTTATACATCTGTAACTTTTCATTGTTCAAAAAAATATACTTATATTTTAATTTATACTCTTTTAAAGACATATATTCTTCAGAATTAATTGTCTTATATATTGTTAAATCTTTTAATTTAACATTTTCATCTAAAGCTCCATTTATTCTTTTCTTTAATAATTTTGATGATTGTGAATGATCTATATTAAATTTTTTTTCTATTTCTCTTAGAGAATGGCACATCAATATATTTTCTTCATTATCAACTACAAAATATTTTACCATTATTTATTAAATTATATATTTTTTATATAACTTAATAACCAAAATATTATTAAATTTTATTAGGTGATTCTGAAAAAATTATATTTAATTCATTACCTAGAATTTTTCTTAAGCTGTTCACTATAAATCCTTTCATTTCTTCAAAACTACTAAATTCAATTATATTTTTTTCATAAATTAATTTAAATACATTCAGTTCCTTTATAATATCACACTTATTAATAATTAGTTCATTAACGCCATTACATAGTAGTGCCTTAATTAATCTATCTATATTTAGCCAATTACATTGCCGATTTCTTCCTGTAGTTGCACCATATTCATGCCCTAATTCCCTTAGTTTATCAAATATAATATCTTTTTTTTCAAAATTTTTACTACCAACATATGTTTCATATAACTTACATACGCCATATATCTTGTTTACAGTATTTGGTGGGACACCACATGTAAAACTATTCCCTGATAAACAATTACTTGATGTTACATATGGATAATCACCCCAATCAATATCTAATTCATATCCTTGAGCACCTTCAAAAAATATATTTTTAAATTCATTATTAATATGTATATATTCAATAGTATCTATTACGTCTAAGTTAAGATCATATATTTCCCTTAAATACTTTGATATTCTTTTCCCACATCTATTATATTTATTCACATATGTTGGTCCAATACCACTACATGTTGTACCCACTTTATTATTATTTTTATCATTTTTTATATTCTCATCTGTTATCACATGTGCATTAAATGCTATTTTCAAATTATGTCTAACATTTTCAATACCACTTTCTTCTAGCATTTTAATTTCTTCTTCTAATTTATCAATATCGATAACACAACCAGGACCAATAATTGATTTAATTCCATGTAAGATACCGCATGGTATTTGATGTAATACTATCTTTTTATTATTATGATATATTGTATGTCCCGCATTTGGTCCTCCATTATATCTAATACATAAATCATATTTATTTTGCTTTAACAAAATATGAGTTATTTTCCCTTTCCCTTCATCACCATGTTGAAGACCAACAATTACATCTGTTTTTATATTCATCACTGTTACAATGTAAATTGTTTTTATCTTTAAGTCAAAAGTATGTAAAAAACTAAAAATTAATACTAAATTACTTTTATTTACTGATATAATTTTAAAGACCTTATTATAAATAAGAAATTATCTGTTATATTTTGTTATATTTATAAGATATTATGACATATAATAAAGATAAACATTAAAATTAATTTCATCCATTACACTTAATATATAAAGCCATATTAATAAATATTTATTATGGAGAATAGTATTAATTGTATATCCCCAATTGATGGTCGGTATAATAGATATACTGATTCATTGAGAAAATATTTTTCTGAATACGCTCTTTTTAAATACAGGGTTCAATTTGAAATTGAATATTTTATTTACCTAAAAACTCTAAAACTACCTGAATTATCTATAAATTATGACGTAAATAATCTACGAAAAATATATCAAGAATTCGAAGAAAAAGATTGTATAAAAATTAAAAACATTGAAAAAAAAATTAACCATGATGTTAAAGCCGTTGAATATTTTCTACACGAAAAATTTCATGATATTGGACTATCTGAATATATACAATTTATTCACTTTGGTTTAACTTCACAAGATATTAACAATAATTCAATTACTTTCAGTTTAAAAGAATGTATAGAAAATGAAATTATACCTTTAATTGAGGAAATATTGTCAAATTTAATTGAAAAATGTAATGAATGGGTTGATTTTAAAATGATTAGTCACACTCATGGTCAACCAGCAGTCCCTACAACCATGGGAAAAGAAATACAAGTATTTCATTATAGAATAACAAAACAATTACAAGAATTAAAAACTATGAAATACTATGGAAAACTTGGTGGTGCTGTTGGTAATTTAAATGCCCACTATGCTGCATATCCAAATTACAACTGGGAAAAAAATATGGAACAATTCCTTTCATTATTTTCACTTAAAAGAGAAAAATTAACTACACAAATTGATAATTATGAAAATATATCAGGTATATTTGACTGTCTTAAAAGAATTAATACTATATTACTCGATATGAATAAAGATATATGGCACTATATATCAATTGACTATATTTCTCAAAAATTTAATAAAAATGAGGTTGGATCTTCAACTATGCCTCATAAAATAAACCCTATTAATTTTGAAAATAGTGAAGGAAACCTTTCAATCGCAAATTGTTTACTTAATTTTATGTCTGAAAAACTCCCAGTGTCAAGATTACAGAGAGACCTAACAGATTCTACTGTATTAAGAAATATTGGTACTATTTTTGGACATATGTTAATTGCATATAAGAATCTTAATATTGGTTTACAGAAATTAGATATTAACCATGTAGTATTAAAACAAGATTTACATAATAATACTGTAGTTATTGTTGAAGGTTTACAAACTATTCTTCGAAAACATGGTCATCAAAATGCTTATGAATTATTTAAAGATTTATCAAGAAATAATGAAAAAATAGACATAGATGATATTCGTATCTTTATTCAAAATTTAGAAATATCAGAAAATATTAAATCTGAACTACATAGCATAACTGCTGAAAATTATATTGGTAATTCTTCAAAAATAAATGTAAATTATTAAACATGTCCACAACAGTGTTCATCATAATACAAGTATAAATTTATTATTTTAACACGATCTTCAAGTGTTAATCTTTCATTCATATTTTTATCGCATATACTTCTCATTAAATGATATTGACTACTAGATCCCTTACTGCCAAGTGTTAATTTAATTAAGTCCCAAAAACTAATGTAATATTTTTTGAAATTATAATTTTTTATTGCTGTATAACATCTCTGTAAATTAGTTTCCATATCAATATTCTCACATTTTATTTTTTTTCTTTTTCTTAAATTGTTTACATCCAAGATGAAATACTTTACTTTCTTCACTTACCACCCCATTTTCCATTAATCTTATATAACCATTATGATTATGTCTTTTAAATGTTATTCTCTTAAAATCCACTAATCTTGGATCTGCAACTAATCCAGATGATGCAAGTACACGTATATCCATAAAAACATCACTTTTTTCTTTACAGTATTTATTTTCAAGATCCTCAGTTAAATGACTCATCTCACCTTTAAGATAAAAATCAAATTGATCAGATGTCATTGACCAACACGCACAGTGGGCAACAGGTTGTTGTCCATATTTCCGATTATATATATTTATTTTATTATATATTTCAGATTCATTCCATTCATCTATACGTAAAAAAATTCTGTATAATTTCCTTTCCCATAATATATTAGTATCTTCTAACCATGCATTAAATGCATTTTTTGGTATTAATGTATCATCTTCACTATATATATAAACATCGTATTTATCTTTATACCTTTCCATATTATTAATTGTTGCCCAGGGTAAATGATAGTTTGTTTTTAAACATATTTTTGGTAATTCTATGCTAAATAACCTGTCTTTGAAATTATCTTTTATATACCTCACACCTTCTTCTGAATTAGTTGTTATCATTATATTAACATTATGATCATATTTCTCATATTCTGATATAACTTCATCTAAAACTAATAGTCTTTTTGTATAATGACTATTAGTAAATCTAACTTTCGATTTAGTCAGACCCATCGTTTTTACTGAATTGATAAAGTATGGATCTTTTTTGTCAAACTGGCTTGTATTATGGAAATATGTAATACCGACTAGAATTTTTTTTCTCTTTTCCTCTATTAATCTCTTTTCTCTTTTTTTTTCTCTCCTTATTCTTCCTATTTCTTTATTTTTTTCCTTTTCTTCTTTTTCCATTATTTAATTTATAGGATTTTTATTTATAGTAACTTACACAAATTTAAAGTAATATATTAATTATATATATATATATCATATTATGGATAAATTAATTATATCAAATACAGAAAAACAAATAGAAGACGATAACGATATATCTATTTTTTCAACAAAAAAACCTAAAGATATTATAGCTGGAACATCTTCGGGTTTGAAAAATATTGCTAAAGGAGTTGGTGGCGGTATCGCCTGTCTTTTAACCATGCCTATTATTGGCGCAAAAGAAAAAGGATTTACCGGTTTTTTTAAAGGTATTGGTAGCGGTATTTTTGGTGGTATATGTATATCTTTATGTGGTGCTGCTACTGGTACAAGTCAAATATTTAAAGGATTATGGTATACACCTGAATCTTTTATCCAAAAATCAAATGGAAAAATATGGGATCTAGAAACTAGAAAATGGATTTTATACAATTTACCAGAAGAGTCTGAACATACTCTTAATATTTCAGAGGAAGATTTTATTGCAAGTTTGACAAAAAAAACAATTTTAGATCAAGAAAGTGATATCTCTGGTAATACAAAAGAAAATGAATATTACGAAATACTTGAAGTTTCAACTAATGCAACGAATCAACAAATTAAAAAAGCATATTATTTACTTGCTAAAAAATACCATCCAGATAAAAATAAAGATGATATTTCAGAAGATAAATTCAAAAAAATAAGTGAAGCATACCAAATATTAGGTAATCCAGATTTACGAGAAAAATATGATAAATATGGTGTAGAAGGAATCGAGAATAATCGTATTATTGATAGTTCAGTCCTATATACTATTCTTTTTGGTAGTGATGAACTATACTTTTTTATTGGTGAACTAAGAATGTCTATGATGATGTCCTTTGATAATAAACAGCCTCTTGAAATTATAGATTTTAAACAAAAAAAAAGGGAAATTACTATTGCAAATAACTTAGTTAATTTTATTGACCCATTTATTAGAAATAATAATGATTTTGAACATATAGTAAATCAAATGAAAAATAAAATTTGTAAAAATATAGTTGCAGAAATAATCATGAATACTATTGGATATATATATATCCAATCAGCAAATAATTATATAGGTAGTATTAAATCATATTTTGAGAGGAAAAAACATAATTTTATAAGTCAATATAGATTAACTAGTTCATTTATAGAAAACTATAAAATGAATATGAATGAAGATGAAAATGAAGATGTAAGTAATGAAGAAAAATTGAAAAAAAAAAAAACGTTCACAGGCTTTATTTGGAATATTACAATTATGGATATTGAAAGTACATTACGTAAATCATGTTTTAAAATATTAAATGATACCTCTGTATCAAAAGAAATTAGAGAAAAAAGAGCTCATGCACTTTTATATATTGGAAATATTATATATAACCCAAATATATATGAAAAAGACGGTATTGATTACCTAATGAAATTATAATTTTGAATTTATTCCTAAAATTTATAAAAAAATTTGAAATGGAGTTGAAATGGTGTCAAAAAAATTATTCAAGAATAAATATGTCTTATGTATTTCCTTACACTATCATGGGATATTCTTCTAATGAAGGTGTTATAACGATGCAATTTAAAAATAATGAAAATATAGTTGAAGTAAATTTATCACAAGATTTTCCTGGATACTGTTGTGGTGATATTATAAATAGTTATTATAAAATTAATGGTAATAACAATGATATTGTTCGTATAGATCCACCATATAATAGTCGTGTTGTTATTGTTGATGGTGATACTGTATATACACAAATATCACAATGGGAGCTGGATAGGTATGAATCTCACGATGTAAATTCAGATAATGGAAAATTATATAATTATCTTCAAGAAAAATTTAGTACTATATAAAATAATAAATTGTAAAATATATTAAATTATTATATTTCATATAGTATTATGAAAAGTTCTATTCTTTGGTATGGACAAATAGAAAACATTAAAAAACAAATAAATAATAATAATGAAAAGAAATCAAAAGATATTGAAGAAGTAAAAGGAATAAAAGATATTGAAGAAGTAAAAGGGATAAAAGATATTGAAGAAGTAAAAGGAATAAAAGATATTGGATGTAAAGTTAAAGGAAATATGTCTGATACATTTTTTCAAAAGGTATATAATTACATGACTGATCCAGATAGGGGTATATCATCAGATGAATTACCTTTTATTTTTTCTGGTGAGTAACTTTTGTATCTATATCCTCAAGATATTTTGTACATAATGGAAATAAAAGTGAGGTAATAAGTATTACGATAACTAATGAATTATATATGTTGTTTGGTATTATATTATTTCTGAAAGCAATTATTGCAAGAGCAATACCAATGCCACCCCTTGCATTCAAAGCCCATCCAATAAAATGCAGTTGTTCTGTTGTTGGATTAACAAGAGGCTTCGTTATTAATGCACCGCCGACTTTTCCTATAATTGCTATTACAGTTAAGAAAAATACAAAAGTATAGTTAATATTGCCATTAATAGTTAAATGCATACCCATTGAAATAAATAAAAAAGGTACCATCATATTTAATATTATTTTTTCAATTCTATCGTAATCAGGTAATTTTTTTATATGTTTTTTGTATACTATTCCAATTAGATATACTAAAAGTATCATAGATAATATAATATATTCCTTTGTATGGTTATTATTTCCAGTTATTATGCATAATATTAATGAAAATGATATTATACTAATTACATCATCTATTAGACCAGCCCCCATCGTAATTGAACCAATATCGGTATCTAACATTTTTTCTTCCATTAAAATTTTTGCATTTATAGATTCTGCTGTTACTGAAAGACATATACCAACTATCGTAGATATAATATATGAAAATCCCCAGTACCTTGAAAAAAAATAACCAGTTATAAACGAAAAAAAAACACTACTAATAGATATTATTGAAGTATCTTTAAGATTTTTTTTTAAGAAATAATCAGAACTCTTGACTCCAGCAAAAAACATTAATGAAATTAAGCCAATATCTCCCATTAAATCTATCTTGTATGAGTGCGGTTTTACTATATTTTTGAATGTTGATGAAAATGAAATAGCCACCCCAAATAAAATTAAACTTATAATTGATGATATATTTAATTTTTTGGAAATGATAATGAATATATTTGATAAAATTAGTAAAAAAGTTAAACAATATATAAATGGAACCATTATCAATTATAAAGAAAATATATTTTATAAATTATTTTTTTTTATCATATATTAAATATATATGATAAATAATATTCACTATAGATTTCTATTATTCTTATTTGGTTGTATCGTTGTTCGGTTTTTATTCGTATTAGTTGCAAAATACATAAGTAAAGAATATTTACCATATCTTGGTATTATTGCTTTATTTCCAGCTATTGGGTTTATTATTATATATTTAGGTAACCTAAGAAAAACTGGTGCAGAAGTTTTTGGAGGAAAAATATGGTGGAATGATCTAAGACCAATACATGCATCCTTATATTTATTATTTGCTTTATTGGCATTTAAAAAAAATAAATATTCCTGGATACCTCTTCTAGTTGACGTTTTAATTGGTTTATTTTCATTTTTATTTTACCATTCAAAAAAAAATAATATTACTAAACTATTACCTATAAATTAATATAATCATTCCAAGAAGTATAATCTATACCATTTTTCTTATATTCTTTTAAACTGGATACAAATAGTTTAGCACACTTTATATTTGTAATAACAGGTATACTATAATCTAAACATTTACGTCTCATTATGAAACCATTTGTATTATTATTACTTGAGTATAAATTTTTTGGTATATTTATTAATAATTCAATATTATTATTTTCAATATTCTTCATCATATCCTCCATACTAATTTTATCAATATATATTTCTTTATTATTATAAAAAATATGTGTACCATCGGTGGCATAAATTCTATATCCCATCTTTTTTAAGCAAATAAGTGAATTAATAAAGTCATACTTTATTGTATCGTGACCAATAGATAAGAGTATATTTTTTTTTGGTATCTTGAAACCACCAGATATAAGTGCCTTAAGATATGTTTCCCTAACATTATTTCCAAAGCAAGCAATCTCTCCGGTAGATGCCATTTCTACACCTAATATTGGATCTACATTTGGCAATCGGCTAAATGAAAAAACTGGTACCTTTATTGCAACATATTCAATATCTTCTATTTTAATATGTGGAACTGAATATTTTTTACCAATCATTATGTATGTCGCTGTTTCTATAAAATTGGTATCTAATGTTTTTGAAACAAAAGGAAAACTTCTTGATGCACGTAAATTACACTCAATTACTTTTATTTCATTTTCTTTTGAGATAAACTGTATATTAAATGGTCCAGAAATATTAAGTCTATTAGCTATTTTTTTTGTTACCTTCTTTATTCTTTTAATTGTTTCTAAGTATAATTTTTGTGCAGGTAAAATAATAGTAGCGTCACCAGAATGCACTCCAGCATTTTCTAAGTGTTCAGATATAGCATAATTTATTAAATTACCCTTATCTGCTACCGCATCTACTTCTATTTCTTTTGCATTTAATATAAACTTTGATATAACAACAGGACTTTCATTTGAAACTGTTGTCGCCATATGTAAATATTCCTTTAATTCTTCTTCATTTTCCGCTACTTTCATAGCTGCTCCACTTAGAACATATGAAGGACGTATTAAAACAGGATAATCAACCTTATTACAAAAATCAGTTGCATCTTCTAGAGAACTCATTTCTTTCCATTCTGGTTGGTCTACACCAATTTCGTCTAATAATTTAGAAAATTTATGCCTATCTTCAGCATTATCTATATTTTTTGGATGAGTACCTAAAATATTCAAGTTATTACAATGTAAATTTAATGCTAAATTATTTGGTGTCTGCCCACCAACTGACAATATTATTCCATTTGCTTTTTCTATATTATATATATCAGTTACTGTTTCCAACGATATCTCTTCAAAATATAATCTATCTGACATATCATAGTCTGTACTTACTGTTTCTGGATTATAATTTATAATTATTGTGTATTTTTTACTTTTTCTGAGAGTATTTATACAATTAACAGCACACCAGTCAAATTCAACACTACTTCCTATTTTGTATGAACCACATCCAAGTACTATTGTACCTTCTTTATCAAAAGTTACATCACTAAATTCTCCATTGTAAGTTACATATAAATAATTTGTTTCTGCTGGAAATTCACCGCCTGTTGTATCTATTTGTTTTACTACTGGTAATATACTATATTTGTATCTATAATCTTTTATTGTATTTACTGGACATTTTATTAATTTTGATAAAAATTTATCAGAAAATCCAACTTTTTTTGCACTTATAATAACATCTTTTATTGATCTTAAATACTGATCATTATTGAAAAAAGTTATATTAGATTCAATTATTAATTTCTTCATCTTATGAATGTTATGCAATTTATATAAAAACCAACGATCAATCTTAGTCAGTCTAAATATTTCATCAACAGAATAGTCCATATCAAATGCTTTTGAAATATATAATATTCTATTGTAACTCGGGTTTTTTAATTGCTCTTCTAATTCATTTCTACTTAAATCACCCTTATAAAAAAATCCGATATTTGATTCATCTACCATTCTTATTGCTTTTTGAATTGTTTCTTCAAAATTTCTTCCTATTGCCATTACTTCTCCAACACTTTTCATTGAACTATCTAGTAATTTATGAACATGTTTAAATTTTAAAAACTCCCATTTAGGTATTTTAACAACTAGATAATCAAGGCTTGGTTCATGACAAGAAATAGTTTTTTTTGTAACACTATTTTTTAATTCAATTAGATCTTTTCCTAGTAAAATTTTTGCAGCTATATATGCTAGTGGGTACCCGGTTGCTTTTGATGCTAGGGCGGAACTTCTAGATAATCTTGGATTTAATTCAATAATAATATAATCATCTGAATTTGGATCAAGAGCAAACTGAACATTACATTCTCCTACTATTTTTAATTTTTTTGCTATCTTAATTGCGCTTGATCTTAATCTGTAATAATCTGAGTCAGATAATGTTTGTGATGGTGCGATAACAATAGAGTCACCAGTATGTACACCTACTGGGTCAAAATTTTCCATATTACATACTGCTATGCAATTATCACAATAATCTCTTACTATTTCATACTCTACTTCTTTCCATCCTTTTATTGATTTTTCTAATAATATTTCTGGACATTTCCTTAATTGTTCATTTGTTTTTTTTTCTAATTCTTCCTTGTTATATATGAAACATGAACCTAAACCACCTAATGCAAAACCATTCCTCATAATCATCGGAAAACCTAAATTATTGATTGCAGATTCTAAATCTTCTAAACTCTTTACGGTGTATCTTTTTGATACTGGCTCTCCAATACTATCCATTAATTGTGCAAATTTCTCCCTATCTTCACTTACTATAACTGAATCTATTTCTGTACCTAAAACCCTAACATTATTTTTTTCAAAATAACCTTCATTATATAATTCAATTGCACAATTTAATGCAGTCTGACCTCCAAAATTAATCATTATTGAATCTGGACACTCTCTTTCAATTATATTTTTAACACTATCGCTATTTACAGGTACATAATATATTTTATCTGCAAGGTTTTTTGATGTCTGCACTGTAGCGATATTTGGATTTATTAAAATTACTTCTATGCCTTCTTCCTTTAATGCTTTTATTGCCTGAGATCCAGAATAGTCAAATTCTCCTGCCTGACCAATTGATAATCCACCTGACCCTAAAAGTAATACTTTACTTATTTCCCTATTTTTTATACGATGATAAAAACCATAATTTCTATTGATATTATAATAATTATCTTTCCTTACTTTTGAGATAAATAAATCGAATAAGTACTCTGTATCTCTAGGTCCATTTTTTGCCTCTGGATGAAATTGAACACCAAAATACGGTAATGTATTATGTATTATTCCTTCGTTACTGTGATCATTCCCATTTATAAAATATGGTGACCAATCATCACTTATACTATTATTATCTATTGCATAACCATGATTTTGTGAAGTTATATGGCATTGCATTGTACGTAGATTTATAACTGGTTGATTTACACCTCTATTACCATACTTTAGCTTTATCGTCTTACAACCACTAGCTAATCCCAATAATTGATTCCCAAGACATATACCAAATACAGGTACTACTTTTTCGTTATTTATCACATTCTTTATTGTATCGATTGTTTCCCTACATAACTCTGGATCTCCAGGACCATTACTTATAAATAAACCATCGCATTCATTAATATTTATTTTATAATTATACGGAACTACTTTTAATTCTATATCTTCATACTCTAAAAATTTTCTTATAATATTATTTTTCATCCCACAGTCAATTGCTATTATCTTATATTTATTGCCTTTATTATATATAGTCTCTGTACTCCTAGATACCTCTTCAACTAAATTATACTTTATTTCTTTTATTAATGGTACATCATTATTGCATACTATTTTTCCAAACATTGTTCCTTTCTCTCTTATTATCTTCGTTAATTCCCTTGTATCAATACCATATATACCAGGTATATTACATTCTTTCATCCAATCTGATAAACTTTTACATGACATCCAATGGCTATCATTTTTACAATAGTCAGAAATAATCAAACCAGATATATGGATTTTTTCTGATTCAAAGTATTTTAGTATTCCATTCTTATCCCTCGCATAAGATGGTATTCCATAGTTACCTATACACGGATATGTTAAAATTAATATTTGCTTTCTATATGATGGATCTGTCATCGCTTCTGGGTATCCAACCATTGATGTATTAAAAACAACTTCTGCTGAAATATCTTTTAGGCTACCAAATATAGTTCCAATAAATATTTCACCAGTCTCAAGTATTAATTTCCCTTGCATTTATTTTAAATATATTAAATATTCTTTAATATTTTACTTAATGTACAAATTATTTTTATTTACTTTAAATCAGCTTAATCTGTTATATCTGTTATATTAAAATATTTATCCTAAATATATGGGTAAAAAAAAACAAAATCATAGTGTTAAAATTATTTTAATATCTACTGGTATATTCCAGGAATATATCGTTTACAATATAGAACAACTCCTTCTCCTAAATTATGAAGTTATTGTACTAACAGAAAAAAAATATTTTACTCAATTAAATAAATATCCATCAATTTCTAAATTTGATACTAGTTTATTATGTAATAATTTCAATAAAAATTGTATCGGGACAAAACTAAATTCTAATAGAAAAGGGGGTTTTTGGCATAACTGTTCTAAAAGGTTATTTATTTTATATGAATTCATGAAAATATATAATATAGAAAATTGTATACATATTGAAAATGATGTACTTCTTTACACAAAATTTTATAGTAACCAATTTACTAAAAATAAAATATATTTAACAATGGACTGCCCTAATAGGTGTATTCCAGGAATTATTTATATACCACAATATAAATTATTAGAAAAACTTATAAATAATTACAATTATTCAAGAAATGATATGTTTAACATGGCAAAATTTTTCCAAAATAATAGAAATATATGTGAAACTTTTCCTATCATAAATATGAATAAAAGATATAATTCATTAACAATATATAATAGCAATTTTAATAAATTCAATAGTATATTTGATGCAGCTGCTATAGGACAATATGTTGGTGGTATTGATCCAAATAATAATGATGGAGATACTGTTGGTTTTATTAATGAGACATGCTGTATTAAATACAATAATTATAAATTTGAGTGGGTAAAAAAAGGTCAATTTTATTATCCCTACATTATAGTTTATGATAAATATATACCAATTAATAACCTTCATATACATTCAAAAAAATTAAGTAATTTTCTAATAAATAATCCAATTGAAAATAAATTTATTACTAAAAAAAAAATGATATTTATTACAGGAGAAAAGATTCAATTTTTATGTGACCATTTTATTGGTTATCATCGTGATTTTATATATAATCCAAATGTTTTAAAAAATTATAAACATAAATGTCTCTCTCTTGAACATATAAAAAAACCATTTAATAATTCTAAGAATATATTTCTTTATACTCATATTTTGCTAAAAAATAAAAATTTAGATGAATTAATTTCAAAATTAAATTTCTTTAAAAATCCATTTATATTAATTTTACATAACTCAGATGCAGTATTTAATGACACACATCTAATATTATTTGATAAGATACCTTTACTAAAAGCTATATATACTCAAAATATAAATACGCACCATAAAAATGTAATTCCACTTCCAATTGGTTTACCAAACTCACAATGGAATCATGGTAACTTAAAAAAATTTAGAAAAGTATATAATCTAAACATTAAGAAAACAAGAGATATATTCTTTAATTTTAATATAAAAACAAGTGAATGCCGTATAGATTGTTTTAAAAGTATATCTGGACTTGGAATTAAATGGGTTAATAATGAGAAATATTATAATTATCTTAAAAACTTAAAAAAATATAAATTCTGTATATGTCCAGAAGGTAATGGAATTGATACTCACAGATTCTGGGAGTGCCTATACCTTGATGTCATACCTATATGTAAAAAAAATATATTAGTTGAATATTATTCAAAATATTTCCCAATAATTATTCTAAATAAATGGGGTGAACTTGATTTAAAGCAACTCTTAAAAAATTATAAAAAAAAAAAAATACAAAGTTAATCATACATATCTTGACTTTAATTATTTAAAGAATGTAATATTGGATAATCATTAGTTATTTAATAATAGAGCTGCATAAAAAAATTTGAAATGTTTTATCTATACTTATTAAAGTAGCGCATAAAATACTTATATTCCTAATGGCAATGATATATAATACTCTTGATGCTGATAATGAAGAGATAGATTTTCAGAGAATGTTAGAAGAATCGATTCAACTCAAACATAAAATTACAAAAACAGTTAAACAAGATATACCAGAAGAATATAATACAGATGTTCATGAATGTCCTATATGTTATGATGAATTTATGACAGAACATATGCCATATCTTAAAAAATGTAAACATAAATTTTGCGAAGAATGTCTTAATACTGTGTTAAAATCGAGTAAAAAAAAGTATTCATATAGTGAAATACCATGCCCTTATTGTCGAACACCTTTTTCTAAGCGTGATATTATGCGCAAATCAGATAGAAAAAAACCACCAAGAAAAACTGTAGGTAAAAAACCCTGTAAATGTGGTTCAATTTATCACCAAAGGACTAATCATAGTGAATGCCCTTTAAATAAGAAAAAAATGCAACTATAGTAGGTATTTATTATTCAATGTTTTTTATATAAAAATCTAATATATTAGAAGTTGACTTATTTAAAATCACATTTTTACCTTCAAGTCGATTTCTTATCTGTGTAGCTAGTATTTTGCCTAATTCAACACCCCATTGGTCAAAACTATTTATATCTAAATAAAAACCCTGAACTGCTACTCTATGTTCATATATAGCTAATAAAAACCCTATTGACCATGGTTCTAATTCTTTAAATAATAATGTTACTGATGGACGATTTCCCTCAAAAATCTTATGAGGTATTAATTCTTCTAAACATGACTCTCTTTCAAGTTCATCTCTTGATTTTCCAAAAGCTAATGCGTCTGCTTGTGCAAATAAATTACACATTAATTCATCGTGATTGCTTACTATATTATCATCTAATTTATAGTTATTTTTTTGTTTACAGAATCCAATAAATTCACATGGAACTACTGTTGTACCTTGGTGTAGTAACTGATAAAAAGAATGCTGACCATTTGTACCTGGTTCACCTATAATCACCTCTCCTGTTATGTTTATTTTTTCGCCCTCACTATTTACATATTTACCATTACTCTCCATCTCTAATTGTTGGATATGCGCTGGGAATCTTCTTAATGCATGAGAATAGGGTAAAACTGCTCTTGTATTATATTTTAAATTTTTCGTATTATATATAGATATTGCACCTAAAATATATGGAATATTGTTTTCTATATCCTCATTAAGGAAATGATTGTCAGCTTCTTCTCCACCACTTAGAAATTTTTTTATAACTTTTTCACCAAAAGCTAAACATAATGGTAGTAAACCTACTGCTGACCATACACTATATCTTCCCCCTACCCAATCCCACATATTAAAGCAAATATCTATACCAAACTCTCTTACTTTATCAATATTACTACTTACTGCTAAAATATGTTTTGATATTATTAATCTTTCTTTTACTTCATTTTCTTTGTCTTTACAGATATTATCTAATAACCATTTTCTAATAGATCTCGCATTTATTATCGTTTCTCTTGTTGTAAATGTTTTTGATATTATTAGTACAAGTGTTTCATTTGCATCTAATTTTACTATATTTTCTTGAAAATCTAATGGGTCAATGTTTGAAACAAAAGATAAATTTATAGATTTATCACAGCATGCTTGTAAACTTTGGTATACAAACTCTGTCCCTAGATAACTACCACCTATTCCAACACAAATAACATTCTTAAATTTTTTTCCATTGAATGATAATATTTCCCCTTCTTGAATTTTTCTACTGAAATTAAATATTTTTTCTCTTGTATCACATACTGATCTAAATTTCTCTTTCAATTCATATTTTATTTCTTCATTTTCTTTTTTTCTCTTTCTAAGTAATACATGTAAAACTTCTCTATTTTCTGTAAAATTTATCTTTTCCCCCTTAAACATTTTATCAACCTTTGGTTTAACATTTTCCTTCATTTTTCCTAATAAATTTAATAAATCATTTTCTGATAAAAGGCATCTTGAAAAATCAAAATACATACCATTATTATTTTTTCCATCTACTTGTTTGCAAAAAATATCTCCTCTTTTATGTTCATTCATAAATAATTTTTTTAAATTATTCGTATTAACTACCCCTTCCATTTACATATTTTTTGTATTTAATTCTTTAAATTATATTCAATTGGAAATATAGATAATATTATCCTATCTTAGTTAAAAAATGCCCTTTTTATATTCCCGTCATTAATTATATACTACATATAAGATTATAAAAAAAATTGAAATCTGATCGTAGTTGTAGCTTTATATTGATTGCTTCGGAGATCAAAACATCATCTCCATCAAACGCGGTGTGGCGCAGCGGAAGCGCGCGAGGCTCATAACCTCGAGGTCGATGGATCGAAACCATCCGCCGCGCAACCATATTAGGTAAGTATTTGTATGAGTAGTATTCTAACACGCTATTTGGCTTAATTTAGGAAATGGAAGGGCATCGCATCTCCAGAGAACCATAACGAGCGACTGTACGCCTAGACCGCTAACAACTCTGCCCTCTCCTGTGAGCTGTGCGTCGCATGTGGCGGCGCGACGGCCGGGGGTGGATTACAGGGGGCGTGACGCGCAAAGTGTCCATTGCACGACGGGCACCGCGTGGCGACGACCGACTCTAAGGTAGCGATTGTCTGGAGTAAGCGAACTAATCGTCCGAATTCGGATTGGGTGTGCCCTACAGCTGGTAGCGGGGAGGGGCTACCAGCATAAACCGCTATAGCTCAGTTGGTAGAGCGCTAGACTCTTGATCTGGTGGTCGAGAGTGTAGTACATAGCGGCGGGGGAGG
>MDTD01002877.1_pt1 | contig 40396 bp, 37 predicted proteins | sample 811221 | NCBI WGS metagenome assembly MDTD01 (sample SAMN05326646, study PRJNA326480) | marine metagenome | isolation source: seawater | place: Pacific Ocean: South West | collected 2011
GAATCCAAAGTTTCTATAAATTCCAGATGTTATATCAATTGAGATTAATGAATTAAAAATAAGATATAAGTATAGAATTATTAAGAAGAATACTGGTTTAAAATCATTTATTTTAATACTATCTTTTGAAAAATACACTAATAAAAAGCATAAACCGAGTAAAACGGTATTGATCAAAGAAAAACTTGAACCTATGATTATTGAAATAGGTAAAATAGAAAATAGTATTATTGGTATATTTCTTTTTATATTTTCAGTCTTTTTCATTTAAATTTTCTGCATACTATTCTTTTTGATTTATGAACAGTTTTAAAATCTTCTTTAACAATTTCGACTTGTTCAAAAATATTTTCAAAATATCCAGGTCTTATAGTATCAAATATCAATATTGAGTCTTTATTCATTATCTTTTTTAAATAATTTGAATATATTTCAAAATCGTAATGATAATCTAAAGAATAAATCGACAATAAAATATCAAAATTATGCGTTGGAAAATTACCTTTATCATAATCGAATATTTGATATCTATCTTTAGAAATTTCATTAGTTTTAAGAAAGTGATCTAATTGATTTAAGTCATTGTATCCTTCTTTATTTGAATTATCCCAGCCGTATTTTATTTTATCTGACACATAATTTTTTTCTATAAAAGAAACACGTGAATTAGAAATAGTCTTTAAAATTAAAAGCTCTAACCCTCCAATGCCAGCACCTATACTTAAAAAGTTTTTTTTATCTAATATAAATTTTTTAATTGTATTAAATTCTACATCCATAATTCTTGTATAATTTTCTGAAATTTCTTTTATATTAATGAAATACTTTGAGAAGACTTTTGAAAAAAGATATCTTCCAAATATTTTTCTTATTTTTTTTAATTTGTTATCTGCTAATTCTATTCTTTGCAGCAAAGCAAGTTGGGCTAAATTTCTGTTAAGGGTAAAATATTTCATAATTTAAATAATTTTCTTTTAAACTTGTCCCAAAAAGAATAATCAAATAATACTAATAGTATTAAAACAAATGTCTGTTTTTTTTATACCATTTACTGTATTTTGAACACCAATTTTATAATTAGTAAATTTAATTTTCTTAACAATATTTTGCACCTTTCTATTATCACCATACGTTTTATAGACATCTGCTTTGTGTAAAGGTTTTTTTGTCACTTTTGTTTTAATTTGTAACTTATTAATTGTTTTCAATATTTTTGTTATTTTAATAGGTTTAGAGGAACAAATATTAAAAATATCAAATTTTTTTTTAATCTTTGACTTACTTAATTTTAAAACTATCTGAATAGCATCATCTATATATGTAAAATCCCTATAATGATTACCGTAATTAAATAGTTCAAAATTTTTCTTTTTTTTAGCAGCTAAAAGATACTTTAATATCAACATATCTGGTCTTCCCCATTCTCCATAAATTGAAAAAAACCTTAGTCCAATTATTTGTGCTTTACATTTTTTAGCAAATAATTTTGCTGTAATTTCGTTCGCTAATTTCGAAAGAGAATAAATGTTGAGAGTGTTCAATTTTGTATTTTCTTTTTTTGGAAAAGGACCAATATCACCATAAACTGATGATGATGACGCAAAAAAAAGTTTTTTAACTTTAAATTTCTCTACCAAATTTAAAATATTATTGAAACCGATTATGTTTGAATCGAAATAACTTTCTGGATTTTCAAATGAATACCTTACACCAGCTTGCGCAGCTAAATTATAGACAAAATTAAATTTTTTTTTTTGGAATAATTGATTTAATCTTTTTTTTTCTAGTAAATCTAACTTCAAGAAAAGAAAGTTTTTTGCTTTTTTCAATTCTTTAATTCTTTCTTTTTTCAGTTTTACCGAGTAATAAGAATTTAAATTGTCTAACCCGACGACTTCATTATTCTTATTATCAAGTAATTTTTTACATAGCCAATAACCAATAAATCCAGCAGCGCCAGTGATTAAAATCCTTTGTTTTTTCATTTTCTTTTTAATTTATAAACGTATGGCATTGGCAAATGTAATATAAATTTACCACCACTTTTTATTAATTTTTTTTCTTTAATAAATATTTCTTTTTTAAAATTCCATGCCCCAAGAAAATAATAAATTTTTTTATCTAATTTAGACTTATTATATTTTTTAACAATTATTTTTGTGCCAGGCAAATATTTACCAATTTTGCTCTTTGTTGTATCTATAAAATAATCAAAAAAGTTTTCTTTTAGATTGCAATAATTGACAACTGTCACTGCTTTTGCAGAAGCCCCATAACCAACTATTTTTCCTTTTTTTGATTTTATGTCCTTAAAAATCCTGACTAATTTTTTTTTCAAATGAAAAACATTTTTTGCAAATTTTTTATACGTTTTATACTTATGTAGACCAACCCTCATCTCAGTCTTTATTTGGTTTAATAAGCTTTTGGAGGTTTTAAACTTAGAATTTTTATCATGAGTAATGAAATATCTCAATGAACCACCATGAATTTTTATATTTTCCAATTTAACAATTTTTAATCCAATTTTTTTTAAAATATTTTTTAAAGCAATAGCCGACAAAACATAGATATGTTCGTTATAAAATTGATCAAAAGCATTTTTTTTAAAACATTCCAAAAATGAGGGCTCTTCCAAAATAAATACGCCCTCATAAGAAAGAATTTTTTTTATATTTTTAAGGACTTTCTCAATATTGTCTATGTGAGTGATGGTATTTGCTGAAAAAATTAGATCAAATTTTTGGGAATTTTTTAAAAGTAATTTTATAAGCTTATCATCAAAATATCTCACATAAACCTTGAAACCTTTTTTTTTTAGTGCATTTCCAACATCATAACATGGTTCAACACATGTGATTTGGTTTTTGTAAAAATTTTTAGCAAAAGTTCCATCATTGCTACCTATTTCCAAAATTTTTTTGTGAGAGTAGCTTTTTTTTATTAATTTTGACAAATCTTTAAAGTGATTTTTTACAGACATAGAAAGTGAAGATCTATAAGGATAAGTTTTATTAAACATGATCTCTTTCTTTACTCTTTTATTAATTGAAACCAATTTATTCTGATTATTAAATTTTAAGTTTAAGGTATAAAAAGATTTTACTTTTTTTGATTTAAAATGATTTGCTAAAGGTTGGTTACCAAGACTTAAAAATGTTTTACTCATTTAATTTAGATATTTATTTATTATTTTAGAGTGATTTTCAATAGTATAGAGCTTCGATTTTTTTTTTGCATATAAGATTTTTTTATTTAGATTATTTTTATTTGTTTTAGAGAAACTTTTTATTGAATTCATTAATGAAATTAAAGAGCCTGAGTTAAACAAAAAACCTCCTCTATTTTTTCCAATAAATTCTTTCGGACCACTTGGACAATCGGAACAAATAATCGTTTTTTTTGAATATGCTGATTCTATCATCACAAAACCTGGATCTTCCCACAATGAAGCTACAATTACAGCTTTTGCCTTTTTTATGTAAGTAAATATGTTCTTTTTATAGTTCAAAAGAATAATCTTTTTTTCAAGCTTAAATTTTCGTATGAGTTTATTTAAGTGACCCTTCAATTCTCCGTTACCAATAATTAATAATTTTTCTTTAATCTCGTATTTTTTATATAGATTAATAAGTAGCTCGTGGTTTTTTTGTTTTGTTAATCTTCCTATGCTTAAAAAAAATGAATAGTTAATAGATTTCAAATTATTTTTTTTTGAAAGATTCTTTATTTCTTCCTCAAATAAAACAGGGTCTGGCAAAAATTTTATTTTCTCTTTATCAAAAATATTTTTATTTTTTAGATAATTCATTGTTTCAATTGTTGGACAAAATACTAAACTTATGTTTTTATTAGAAATTTTCCACAGAATAAATCTAAAGAAACTGAGCCTTGGTTTGCCAGAAATTCTTAAAATTAACTTCGTTTTAAGATTATTATTTAAATAGATTATAAAAGGAATAAAGGTTAGTAAATGAACAATTAAAAAGTCAGGCTGATTTTTAACTAATAGGTTTTTAAGTTTTTTATAGGAAATTATAAATGTTAAAAAATATATTAATCTCGAAAAAAAAAAACCATGCGAATTAATGTTAATATTAAATCTTTTCTGTAAGTCTAATGTATTAATTCTCTCTTGTTTAAAACGGGATCTAAAACTATTCCATTCACCGTAACAATTTACTAAATTTATCTCGAAGTGCTTACTATAATATCTTTTTAGTCCTATCATTGAGTTAATGACACTTCTGATTGTTGCAACCCTTCCCAAAAAAGGAGACCAGTAATAAATTTTTTTTTTCATATAACTTTTAAACTTTTAGCTTTTCATATATTAATAAATTAGATATTAAACCTATAAAGAATAGTAATGGAAAAAAATATTAAGATTGGATCAAATCGTAGCTTTGGCATCATTTTTTTTATTATTTTTTTAATAATTAGTTTATGGCCTTTGTTAAATGGAAATGGAGTCAGGATTTGGGCAGTTTCAATTTCTCTAATTTTCTTAATTTTAGGAGTTTTAAATTCAAAAATTTTAACTCCTTTAAATAAAATTTGGTTTAAATTTGGAATTCTTTTAGGAAACTTCATAGCCCCTGTAATCATGGGTGTTATTTATTTTTTAATAGTAACACCAACTGGCATCCTGGTAAGATTGTTTAAAAAAGATTTGTTATTCCTTAAAAAAAATAACAAAAAAACTTATTGGATTGAAAAAAACGATAAAAATAATACTATGAGAAATCAATTCTAATATGGAATTTATAAAAGAATTTTGTCAGTTTTTAGCAGTAAGAAAAAAGTATTGGCTCTTACCAATAATTATTGTTTTAGTTTTATTTGGAGGAATAATAGTCCTTAGCCAAGGTTCGGCTATTGCACCATTCATCTACACTATCTTTTAAATTTTGCTTTGAAAAGGTTACTTACACTTATAAAAATTTTTTTTTCTACATTCTTAATCATTTTGATTTTAGAACTGACTACAAGAGTTATTTTCTTTATACCAACAAATGCTGATGTATTTAAATATGGATTTAAAAAATCAGTTATTTTTGAAATTGTAGATCTTTCAAAGTTTCAAATTACCATAGTCGATACAGATAGAAAATTTGTGAAGTCTAGACAAATAGGGGAAAAAAAAATTTGGATTTTTGGGGGGTCTACTACAGCTGGTTATAATTGTGAAGGAGGCCAATCATCCTCGTGGCCTGATCAATTAAATAAATTGAATAATAAATTTAGCTTTGTTAATTTTGCTTTTAATGGAGCAAATACCGACCAACAAATTACTTTGTTTTGGAAAGAGATAATTAAATATCAACCAGAAATTATTTTTTGGGCAAATAAGTTTAATACTTCAAACGTAATTGGACAGTATAGATATCGTAATAAAGATTTATTAAATTATGAATTTTCAAATGCTAGAAAAACCAAAATTATAAAAAATATAAAACAAATAGATGTAACCTTAAAAAATTATTCCCTATTTTATTCATTAATGGACAAAATCTTATTAAGGTTTAATCATATTTTTGAAGATAAATTAAATACTGTGTCTCTAAAAGTGGAGCCCTCAAAAGATGATATAATCTATTCTCTTAAGAATTTTGAGATAAATACCATTGAAGCTATAGAAACGTCAAAAAAATATGGTGTTAAAGAATTTTATTTGGTTTCATTGTTTAGTCAAAAAGATATATCTGGAGGTAAAAAAAACGAAAAGATTTATCTTTACGACGAAACTATAAAAAAAATTGAAAGAAATTACTTTCCATTTGTCAAAATAATCGATGGTATTTCAAAAATTAATAAAGATGACCATTATAAATATTTTTGTGATAATCTACATAAAACTCTGGAGGGAGAAATGGTTCAGGCTAACATTATTCTTAATAAATTAATTTCATTCTCAAAATTTTTTTAATGAAGAAAATATTAGGAATTTCAGCATTCTACCACGATAGTGCGGCATGTATTTTGATCGATGGAAAGATAAATGCCGCTGCTCAAGAAGAAAGGTTTACTAGAAAAAAACATGACTCTGGATATCCCTTTAATGCAATTGAATTTGTTCTGAAATTTTCTAATACCAAACTCTCTGAGATAGATGCTATAGTTTTTTTTGAAAAACCTTTTTTAAAATTTGAGAGACTTTTAGAAACCTATGTAGCTATGGCGCCAAAAGGATTTATTCAATTTACAAAAGCTATGCCAGTGTGGTTAAGGGAAAAATTGTTTCAAAAAAATATGCTTTTACAGCTTCTAAAATCACACGACAAAAATTTTAATAATTCGAGAAAAATATTCTTTTCTGAACATCATTTAAGTCACGCGGCAAGTGCTTTTTATCCATCTCCATTTAATAAAGCTATAGTTTTAACGGCTGATGGAGTAGGTGAATGGGCAACGACTACTGTGGCAATTGGTGATGGAAAAAATTTAAATATTAAAAAGGAAATACATTTTCCTCACTCACTAGGATTGCTGTACTCAGCATTTACTTACTACACTGGATTTAAAGTAAATAGCGGTGAATATAAATTGATGGGTTTAGCACCGTATGGAAAACCAAAATATACTGATCAAATAAAAAACGAATTGATTGATATTAAAGAAGATGGGTCTTTTAGAATAAACCAAAAATACTTCAATTATACAACTGGATTAACAATGACTAATAAAAAATTTCACGATTTATTTGGTAAAAATCCAAGAAATAGTAAAAAAGAACAATTAACTGAATTCCATATGGACATCGCTTCATCTATTCAAGAAGTAACTGAGGAAGTAATATTAAGAATCTGTAAGTCTTTAAAAGCAGAGTATAAAATTCCAAATTTATGCCTAGCAGGTGGTGTAGCGTTAAATTGTGTTGCAAATGGAAAAATACATAAAGAAAAAATTTTTGAGAATATTTGGATACAGCCTGCGTCAGGTGATGCTGGTGGTTCTATTGGAGCTGCATTAGCATATTGGCATATTGAATTAAATAATCAAAGGCAGGATTTAGAAACTGATCAAATGAATGGTTCTTATCTTGGGCCTGAGTTTAATAATGAGGAAATTAAAAAAAAATTGAAAAAATTGGGTGCAAAATTTCATTTCCTTAATGATGATGAATTAATAAATAAAACTGCTACGGACCTATCTGAGGGTAAAGGAATAGGATGGTTCCAAGGTAGAATGGAATTTGGTCCAAGAGCTCTAGGATGCAGATCAATAATTGCAGACCCTAGATCAGAAACAATGCAAAAAAACCTTAATCTTAAAGTTAAGTATAGAGAGAGTTTTAGACCATTTGCACCTTCTGTACTAAGAGAGAATGTCAGCGACTGGTTTGACTTCGATAAAGATAGTCCGTACATGCTGATAGTTTCAAATATAAAAACGGAAAGACAAAAAAAAATGAATAATGCAGAAAAAAAACTTTTTGGTATTGAAAAGCTAAATGTTAAAAGATCTGATATACCAGCTGTTACCCATGTTGACTACTCAGCAAGAATACAAACTGTACACAGGGAAACAAATATAAAATATTATAATTTGATAAAAACGTTTAAAGAAAAAACTAATTGTCCAGTTATTGTAAATACATCATTTAATGTACGTGGGGAACCGATAGTTAATTCACCAGAGGATGCGTTCAATTGTTTTATGGGAACTGAATTAGATAAACTAGTTATTGGAAATTTTTACCTTGATAAAAAAGAGCAAAATCCCCAATTAATAAAAGATTATAAAACAAAATTTGAATTAGACTAATTAAAATAAAAAATTTTTTTTAATGAAACTTCAATATCTTTTTTGCTGTTATTGAATTTTGCTTCAAGTAAATCTAAAGTTTCATTACATTTTTGTGTGCTTGATAGGAAGTTATCTAATTTAGATAATAAATCTTCTAAATCACTTGATATTATTTTTTCAGATAAATCACCCCAGATTTGTTGTGAATCAGTTTGTTTGGTTTGCAAAAGTAAACCCCCGCTTTCTAGTATTTGTATTGATCTCGGATATAATGAAAGGCTCCCCATAATAGAGCCAGTGTCTAGACAAATATTTCCTTTATAAATTTTTTTTACTTTATTCAAATTAAATACTGGGTTCATGAATTTGATATCATTATCTTTCATATTTTGACCATAAATTAAAAAATTGTCTTTAAAATTTTCAATTATTTCTAAAATAACTTTCTCTCTCAAAAATGTTTTAAGAATTCTGTAATTTTCAAATTTAATGACATCATTGTTCTGTTTTTTAAATTTGCTCCAAAAGTTTAGATTATCGAGTAAACTAAAATCACTTAATAAATTGTCTTTACAACTGTTTAATTCCTCTTGACTCAGTAAATCATCATTTTTTGGTTGGAAAAATATTTTTCCCATAAATATAATTTTTCGATCTTTTCTAATATTATTGCCCTTTTGTATAATAGGTAGAAATGGGAATATTTTTTTTTCTTTTTTAATAATTGGATTGTCCATATTTACATAATTATTTTTAAAATTTAAACATTTTTTGGCTATTCTAAGGCTAGTGCCAGTAAACCAAATATTTATAGAATTTTTTTCATTCTTTAAAAACGGATCTCCATCTAGAGATATAAATTTTCCTAATTTTAAAAAATACAACATTTTCCCGAAAATAGATTTTATTCTTCCTGATAGGGAAACTAATTTGATTTTTCCGTAGGTGTTCGATTTTCCAAAATTTCCAATAGATGATTTTCTGTAATTATTCCTGAAAATTAAAAAAATTATATTTTTAAACATTTATAATTCATTAATGTATTGTAAAATTTTTTTTACTCTATTGTTCCATGTATATTTTTTTGCTGTTAAAATTGCATTTTTCTCTAAACTTTTAAAATTTGATCCTTTAAGTACTTTTTGAATTAGTTCTATCCAGTACTTTTCCTCATTTTTTTCTGTTAAATAACAATTATAATTATTTTTTAGAATGTGGGAGTAAACATTTAAATTAGATGCTAATATGATTTTTCCGGCAGCTAAATAATCGAACATTTTCAGGGGGGACATAAAGTTTGAAACCTCCAAAGAGTCGGAATTTACTAAAACTTGATTTGAGTAAGGTAAAAGTAAAAATTTTGAGGACTTTAGAATTTTTGGTATATTTCTATATGATTTAAAATCATAGAATAGGATGTTTTTCCTAAAAATATTTTTGTTTTCAACCATAGGTTTTTCTAGTGTCTTTTTATCCCCATAAACATGAAATTTTTCATTTGGAAATTTTTTTGCTAATTTTACAATAGTTTCAATGCCTTTGCCCTTAAATAAACTTCCAACATAACAGAATTTTTTAGTATTTTTTTTTTTAATTTTTTTAAAATCATTGTAGTCCACTGCATCGTCTAAGACTAAACCTTTGTCTATTTTAAGCTCTTTTTTCAAATTTTTATGAAGGAATATATAATCTAAATTTTTATCCAACCCGAAAAATCGATAAATAATAAATATCAAGTTTGTTAATCCTGTAGGTGGATGGTGGAGCTCAACAATATTTTTTTTATTAAACATTGAAAGTAACATACTTGATATTAAGCTTCTTGATATAATTATTGATTGATCTTCTATTCTTTTTTTTACGTAAAATGCATAAAAAATCCTATCAAAAAAATTAATTTTCTTTTTTGTAGAAAATTTTTGAATTTCAAATTTTTTTTTTAATAAATAATTTGATCTTAAAAAAGAAAATTTTACAGAATTTGATAATACAAACAACTTTGTTTCTTTGAAATTTGAAAAAGCATCACAAATTTTTAAAACATGATGAGTATACCCAGAATTACTTGGTAAATTTATCTCTGCAATATAATTAATTTTTTTCATCTTTTTTCACACAGCTACAATGTATGCCACAATAATAATTTTTAAAATCTTTTGAAAATAGATCAAAAAATTTATTTAAAAAAAGGAAAACTATAGTAATCAAAAACTTTATAGGAATAATTTTTAAATGCTGGAATATTACTTCTAATATCACTACCATTTGACCAACACCAATTAAAGTATTCTTTACTTTAAATCCTTTCTTACGTAAAAGTTTCGTTAGATATGAATGCGTAGGTCTTATGAAATCATTAGGATCGCTGTGGTATCTAAACATGAATGGAACAAAAATTTCTAATTTACCTTTTTTTTTTAAATTTTTATTAATTGATAAAATTAGTTTTTCACTATTATAGATATGTTCAAGCACATTAAATAAAATGATATGATCATATTTTTTTTTTAATTTAAATTTTTTTTCTAAATCAAGAACATTTGATCTACTATCAATTTTATAAAAATCATAACGATCTATTTTTTTTTTATCTGCACCAATAAATTCATAATAAGTATTATGTTTTCCCGCACCTAAATCTGCAATATTACCCTTAACATTGATACTTTTTTTAAGATAAAGATTGTGCGTAGCTCTCATGAGCGATTTTTTAAAAGAAATCTGTTTATATAAAAAAATCAAATCTGAAATTGTAAGCCTAATGTTAAATAAATTTAAATTTTCTTTTTTCAATCTCGTCCCTTAAAGTATTTAATTAAAATATTTTTTATAGTTTAAAAAAGATAATTTTTTTTTAAAAAAAGTTAAAATTTTTAATTTTTGAAACATCTTACTTTTATTATCATTATCCCTAAAATCTTTATGATTGAATTGCTTGCCTTTATTTATAACAAGATCATTAGGTTTGCACCTTTTCCTATCTATATAAAATACAGCCATACTTTCAAAATTTTGTATGGAATACACAAATTGGTTTAGTGAAAAATTAAATTTTTTTAAGTTTGGATACAAAGAATTTATATCATCAATAGTTTTTTTTATAAAATTGATAAATGAATACTTGCTGGGGTTTCCGAATCTTCTTAAATAACTTGTATGGACATCTTCTGTAATCAACATTCCTCCATCATTTATGTTTGGAATACAGTTTACTGCAGTAATAACTTGTTGTGCATTGGTATGTCCACCATCATCAATTATTAAATCGACTTTTCCTACCTGATCAAATAATTTAGACCAAAAATTTTTACTGGATTGGGAACCTATAAATATTTTTATATTACCCTTCTCAAATTTTTTACACTGAGGATTTAGATCTACTCCGTATATTTTGCTATTAGGTCCAAAGTATTCTTGCCAAATCTTTAAACTTCCTCCATCTTGGACTCCTATTTCAATTATTTTAATATCTTTTCCTTTGAATCTAATTAATATTTCATCATAATTTAAAAAATATTTTTTATATTTAGATGATCTGAGTTCTGATTTATCAAATAATTTTTGAATTTCTGACATTTATAAATCTAAATGTTTAACTCGATTTTTTAATATTTCTACCTATTTCAAAGTTTGATACAATTAATACATTATAATCAAATATTTTTCATAAATATTTTTTTATTTTTAAATATAATTTTTTTGTTAAAGATTTTATTTTTATCTTTTCTGTGAGAAATATGGATAATTGTTAAATTGCTTAATTTTTCCAAGTTTTTAAATATCTTCTTTTCATTGTATAAATCAATTGAGTTGGTTGACTCATCCATTATCAATAAATTTGGATCTTTAAATAATGCCCTAGCTATTCCTAATCTTTGCTTCTGTCCATTAGATAAATCTTTTCCGGAAAAAGAAACTTGATGATCGTAATTATTTTTCTTTGAAGTTATAAAATCATGTATTTCTGCGTGTTTGCAACACTCAATTACTTTTTTTTTACTTTCTTTATTCAAGTAATTATCTAATGCTACATTTTCATAAAAATTTCCTTCTACTATAAATGTGTCCTGACTTAGATAAGATATGTTTTGATTCCAATTAATAAAATTTTGTTTATCTATAATTGTTTTATCAACTTTAAGACGACCTTTGATTGGTCTTAAAATACCTAAAATAATATCGATCAAGGTTGATTTGCCCACACCAGATTTTCCTTCAACTAAAATTTTAGAATTTTTTTTTATTTTTAGGTTTATATTTTTGAATATTTCAAAATCTTTTGAATATTTAAAAAAAATATTTTTAAGTTCAATCTGATTTTTAAAACTTAGTTTTTTATATTTTTTTGATTTAAAATCGATGTTTTTATTTGCTTTAATAAAATTTAATGCGTCGTTTGCTGAATAGATATGAGCTTTGGTTCGGGTGATACTATAATAAATTTGTTGTATGTTTGGTATTATTCTTTGAGTACTAAACACAAGAGCTGTAAGTTTAGGGATTTGATCAATGATACTTACAGAAGAAAGAGATAATAGTGAGATTCCTATTATTATAAATATGATTATTATAGTAACTATAATTAAACCAGGAAGGAAGGCCATCAAATTATTAAAGATTGTTTTATCTAAAATTAACTTATCATAATATCTAAATTTATTTACATATATGTTCTGCAAATTATTTAAGATAATGTTTTTTAATAAATTAAAAGTATTGGTAACTGTATAAGTTTTTTTAGTTATATGTTGGGCAATATCTTTGCTATTTTGATTTATTTTTCCCTTAAGAATATAGTTTATAATCAAGTAAAATGAGCCTACTATAGATGTTACTATTAAAGTAATATATGGATCCATCACAATCATTAAACAAAAAATAGATATAGATATAAATGTCGATGAAGTTAATAATGTAAATGAGTTTACAACAATAGAGACATCGTGATTTTTTTGTAGACTAGATAATATATAATTTAGATTATTCTTTTTATTAACGTAAAATTTATATGTGGCTGAACTTTTAATTGTATTTAAATTTAAAGTATGTGCTATCCCGTAACCTAATTTTAAGCTCAAATAAATTATTAAAGCTTTAACTAAAGCAGATAAAACAATTACAAAAATGAATATGGCTGCAATGAAAAATAAAAATTTTTTATCATTTAAATATTCTGAAACATCGTAATTAATGTAACTAAAATATTTATTTAAATTTTCAGGGTTTATTATTAATTCTGCAAAAAGAAGTGTTGAACTGACAGATAAAATTTCTGAAAAACTTCCTATAAAAGTTAAAAATATAAAAAAAAATAGAAGATATTTTTGTCTAATTGTAAAAAATTCGAACAATGAGAATATAAATGAAAAGATTTTCCTTTGAATTTTCATATAATCAATATATCAATTTTTAGTTATATATAATACGTTTAACCATGATAAGCGAAATAGGCAACCCAGTGAAAGATAACCACAAAATGACATATATGCAAAAAAAAATAAATATTATAATTCTATCATTGTCTTTATGCTTATTTTTTTTCATATTATCCTCTCAAATAACTTATGGTTTACCTTTTTTTTTGAATGGGGATGAGGGAACATTTTTAAAAAGCACACTCTATTTTTATGGTTTTTTTACACATGCAAACCAAAAGTTGATTGATCCAATTACCACACCGTTATTAAATTTTTTATTCAGTGGCTTTATAGGTGTATTTTATAAAATTTTTTTTACAGATCTTTCATTAAGTGAATATCAAAATTTTATATTTTTAAACCCTGATAAATTTATCTTATTTTCTCGAATTTCAAGTTTAATAGTAAGTTCTGGATCAGTTATATTTTCTTACTTAATTCTCAAAAAGTTGAAAATTAAATCAAGTATTTTTTTTCTTTTTGTATTCTCAATATCTCTATCTCCCATTTTCATAGATGTTGCAATTGTAGGAGGAAAAAATGCTTACTTGTTGTTTTTTTATTTAGTTCAAATATATTTTTTTTTAAAATATCTCAGTAATCCAGAAAAATTCACTTTAAAAGTATATGTTTTTTTTGCAATTTTAGGATCAGTCGCTTGGGGTATTAATTTTTGGGCGTCACTTCCTTCTATATATTCTGTTTTGTTTTTACACTATCAAAAATATAGATTTAAGGAAATTAATAAAATTGTTTTTTTTGGATCTCTATTCTTTCTTATTGGGGTTCTTCCAATTTCTATTATATCGAGTCATAGTCCTTTTCAACATTTGTTTGATTCATCGTTAATAGATAATGACAATATAATGTATCCTGTTAAGAATCGATTTTACATTTTTTTTCAGGAAATTTATAATGCAATTTATTTAATTGTTGTAACTGAAAAATTTATTTCGATAATTACAATTTTATTACTGATTTATCTTGTAAAAGAAAAAGAAAATATTAAAGACTTCAATTTTAAAATAAAAATAGTTTTAACATTTATTTTTTTTATTTTTGAGCCAGTTTTGTTATTTGCAATAGCAGAATGGATCTATCCTCAATTTCGTTATTTTGGGCCTTCAATTTTAATATTAAATTTTTTATTCATTTATTTGACTTATATTTGTTTTACCAATCTCAAAAATTATAAATATAAAATATTGTTTGTGAGTCTTTTTATGATTATTTTTTTTAGTTCATTATATACTAAAATAAATATTCATTATAAATTTAAAGAATCTATTGATAAAAAATTTATTCAATATCAAATTTTTGATAAATTTTCTGAGGAGAAAGTCATATATTCTCTATCTAATTTAATGATGAGAGAAAACTCTGAGACACTTAAAATATATAAAAAACTCCTAGATCAAAAAATTATCTTACCAGGTATTGATGGAGATGGAAAAAATTCTCTCGAGCAAATTGAAAAGAAAATTTCAATACTTCAAAAAAATGAGAAAAAAAATATAAAACCAAATTCAAAGAATCTTATTTTCTTAGGGCAAGAATTTGACATCAAAAAAAAAGAAGATTTGATAAATTTTCTCAAAAAAAATTTTGATATTATTATATTGGAAAAGGACAATTCTGCTCTAAACGAAATTTTGATAGATGAAAAATTTGAAAAAAATATTTTTTTAGAGTCAATGGAGATTCATACCGGAAGAACCTTATTGAACAGAATACTAAATAACTCAAAAGATGATTATATTGTCGGTCCAGAAATTTATATTTATAATCTCAATTAAAAAAATTAAATGCACGTAAAATTTTCTGTCATCATTAATACTTTTGAAAGAGAAACACAAATTTTAGATCTTAAAAATTGTTTTAAATCTATATTTTCTCAAACTCACGAACCTGATGAGATCATATTGATCCATAGTGGAGATGAAAAATTTGAAAAAATATATCTAGGTAATTTGAGTGATAAAATAAGAGTTATAAATTGCCCCAAAAAGACAAATATCTCTGAAGCAAGAAATGTAGGAGCTAACTATTGTAAGAATAATTATTTAGCTTTTATAGATGATGATGATCTTTGGGGGAAAGACTATTTAAAAAAAAGTTATGAATTTATAAAAAAAAATAAATCTAAAACAATATTATCTACTGTATATGTCACTAATCATGAAAAAAAAGAAGTTCTTTTTAGAAGTCCAAGAAGTTCTAAAATTGAAGATTATTTTAATGTAAATATTGGCGCTATGGGATCAAATCTTATAATTGAAAAGTCAGAATTTGAGTTGGTAAAAGGTTTTGATACAAATTTAACCGTGTCTGAAGATAAGGGTATAATCATGGACCTTATTTTGAAAAAAAGAAAAATTCATTTTCAAGAAAATTATGTCTGGTATAACCTTAAAACTCCAAATAGTATTACGAAACAACCTCAAAAAATGGTGGATGGTCTTTCAGCATTTTTAGAAAAATACAAAGATTTTATGAATTATAGAAATCGTTTTTTTATTACTAAGAAAATTTATTCTTATAAAAAAAAGGTTAATAAAATTTATTTTATTCATTTCATTTTTATGTTTTTTATAAACAAATTTCTAAATTAAATTATTAAAAAAATATTTCAAAATATGTTTGTACTTATTATTTTTAAATTCGCTTTTTTTTATATATTTAAGATCATTGTTAACTTTCCATAATAAATACATTATTAAATAATCTTTATTAATAATTTTGTAAAATTTTTTTTGATGATTTTTAAAAAGAGAAAACCAATTGTCTTTATAATATTTCGATGAAAAAATTTTGTAATTAATCAAATCAAAATAGTAAGTTGCGTTTTCCGAATAAAAATTTAGATCTATTAAATAATATTTGTTCTTATAGATTACTACATTTTTATAATATAAGTCACCATGGACAGGCGTTACTAAAATTTCTTTAGATTGTAGATAATCTTTGTACCTACGATAGTTATCATTATTGTGTTCTTTGATAAATAATTCTAAGTTTGTTAGATTTAATATTTCTGATGCTTTTTTTTTTAAATTACTAGCCTTATAAAAATCCACATATTGTTTTATAAATTTTTTGTCAAATTGTGAAATTTGAGTACCGCGTGGAATAAAAAAACCAAAAAAAAATGGATAAATCTTTAAAATCCCAAAACTTTTAGAATTAAAATATGCATTATTAATCAATTTTCTATATACGTTTATTTCATTTCTGACACTTCTAAAAGCGTGGGTTGATAAAGGGATTTTTAAAAAAAAATAAAAAAAATTTATAATTAAAATCTTAGTACTTAAGTTAAATTTTATTAACATTAAAAAAATTCTTAATCTTATCTTTTATTCTTCTAGTATAACTAAACTGAATAACTTTATTAGAATTTTTATTATAATCTGTTTTAACAATATCTATTTCTTGTTTACTAATTTCATGTTCAAGTTTCCAGTCTCTATAGGTTGAGTGGTGACTGAATCCAGTCAAATATTTGAAGTAATTCTCTTCTTTATTAATATATTTGTGAAATTTTTTTAATTGTTCTGTATAAGAATTTTCTAGGTAGTTGTGTTGTACTTGAATTTTTAAAATTCTTCTTCTTTTACTGCCTAAATTTGGAGCGGCTCTATGATAAAACGTATTACCCCATAAAAAACATTTGCCTTTATTCCCCAATAAACTGAACGCTTTTGTGTTATGATTAATATCTTTTCTATAAATCTTATTTGTAATTTCGAACGGGCCATCATTTTGACCCACATCAGTCAAATATACAAAAAAAGTCATCCAAATTGGTTTTCTCAGATCTAAATATTGTAAATTTTCTCCAGTGTCAGTATGCCATCCTCCAATCTCATTATGATTAACATGAGAAATTTTTGAGTTTGAGGGAATTTCAATAGATCCTGCATAAAATACTATTGGGTCCTTAATTAACTCGTTGGTAATAAATTTTACTTTATCGTTAAAAAATTCTTTTAATATATCGTGACCGTCTTTACCTATACTTGTCAGGTCAAGACGCACTTTTTCATCTTTACCGGAAAAATATGGATCTAAGATTTTGTTCCATTTCTCAATTTGCTTATCTTCAAAAATATTATTAAACTCAATAAATCCATTATTTTCATACAATTTTACTAATTCAGATGCCATATACAATGATCTATAGTAAATAAAATAAATTACAAGATAAATTAATAACTAACTACTAAAATTAATCTATAATGAATAAAAATGAATAAAAAAAAATTACTTTTTATTTTGAAAAAAAAAAGAATTCCTTTTGTAAACCTTACAGTAGACCTAAAAAATAAAAAAAAAGATTTAGATATTTTTATTAAAAAAAATTCTAAATTAAGATTCGAAAAGTTTATTTATGGAAAAAACTTCTATAAAAGAAAGCTGCCAGTATTCAAAGACATTAACAGATTTTTTTATTACAACGAAACATTCAAAAATAAGTTTATCATTGACGTTTCTTACAAAATTTCATTTAAAAAAAGTGCTATTACAAGATATGTTTTTGATATCGATAAATTTAAAGATATTAAAAAGAACTCTAGAATAATCTTTTTTATTTATCATATTGGTAAAATTTTCTGGGAGAAAAAAAATTCTATTAATCAAATTAATAAATTTATATTTAAACCTAATTTCAGAAATATTCGAAATCAAATTAATATTAAAAAAAAATTTGAGGATAAATTATCTGTCGAAGAATTTTTGAAAAGTTACTTCCACAAAAAAATAAATATTAGTAAAAACTCCTTACTTGATTTTAATTCAAACTTAATTTTATTTCTTGGATCTGATGGCACGGGTAAAAGTTCTATCATTAATAATTTAAATAAAGAACTGATTTCAAAAACATTTATTACATCTTTTGGTACTGCTCCAAAATATTGGTTTTCAAATTTTTTATTAAAATCTAGTTTAAAATTGAAATATATCAACTTTATTTATTTGTCTTTACTTTTTTTGGATTTTTTTATGAGAAGATTGAAAATATTTTTCATGGCAAAAAATCATTTTATATTAATCGATAGATATCCTGGATTTATCTACGGTAAAAAAAAAATTTTTTTTAAATTAATAAAACTTATTTTACCTAGACCAAAATTCATTATTTTGCTGACTGCTTCAAAAAAAATAAGATTAAAAAGGAAACCAAATGAATTTAAAAAAAATGATTTTAAAAAATGGGAAAATATAATCAATTATTACAAACTTCCTACTTATAGATTAAATACGTCATCATCCTCAATTAAAACTAATTCTTCAAAAATAATCAAATATATTTTTAAGTATAAAAATTTTTACAAAAGCATTTTGAATGATTAGTTTTTAAGTGATCAATTTTTCAACTTCATCAAAAAAGATTTTATAAATTTTTTTTAAATCACCTTTTTTATTTGCTTCCCAAATTAATCTATAATGAGGATCAATGCCAATTTTTAACCCAGAATATACATAATTTCTTAAATTGAATTCATAATTTTCGTCAATATTTAGTTTTAAACTATCTCTAATTTGTTTACTCAAAGATATATTTACATCCCTCTTTATCACATTAGGTAACTTTAACGTGGTTCCAAGCTCCCCAAGTTGTAAACAAGGCTTTTTAAGCACTGCAGCCTCAAATATTGTTGATCCCGTTGCTGTAATTAATAAACTTGATCTATTCAAAACATCTGTTGTTTCATGTCTAAAGTTTATAAGTTTGATATTTGGAGTTTTCAGTATTTTATTTAAATACTTATAACTCCGAAGACCATACATTGCTGGGTGGTCTTTCACGACCAACGTAAAATCTGGTGGCAGTTGTAAGGAAATTTGTCTGGCAGTTTCGATTTGATTTGTAGATAGAGGAGACAAAAGGTCTGTGGCACTTTCTGGTTGAACCTGCAAAGGAAAATAAACAAAATTTTTTATTTTAGATAAATCATAATATTTAATTTTTTTTTCTAAAAATATATTTTTTATAAATGTAACAAAGTCACGGACTACGATTAAAAATGGTCTATCATCAGGTGTGGGACCCAGACCTTTTATATGGTTATTTCTTTGTTTTGTAATGCTAAAATATAAATCCCTTAAAAATCTTTTTAAAAATTTATTAATATTTGGAAAATATAAATAATCTTTTGTCATTTTAAAATAAATTTTTCTATAATTACTGTCTTTTGAATTAGATATAATTTCATCGACAATTTTTGAATCATATTCAATCTTATCCTTTTTATTAAGATTATTTAAAAACCTTATGAAGTTTGAGTCTCTATCTAAATAATCGTATGTGAATATTTCTTTACCAGCTACCTTACAATCTGTAGTGCCGATCATCATTGTATTTCTTTTTTTAAAAAATAAATTAAATATAGCATGAGGTAAACTAACAAAGTTTGGAGCTAAAATTATATCAGGTTTAAATTCATCATAGACTTTCTTGGCTATATAATACAAAGCTTTGAAGTAAATAATAATTTCGTCATCAGTCTTATTTTGTTCAAAACTGTAATAGAATTTTTTTTTGTAACTTTTTGAGTGATGTCGAGCACTTTGTGTAAGCTGCCACATACTTTCAACTTCCAGGTCCTCAATTATCTCTTTCACATCTAGATCTCTTTTATCTTTTGGAATATATTTCAAAGGATTTTCAATTACATCGTCATGGTTGATGATGGTTTCGTACAAATTTTGATAATTTTGTTGTATTTTTCTGTGAACATTTTTTTTAAAAGATAAACAACCAAGCTCAAAACCATCTTTTTTAAAATTTTCTGCTAAAAAATATCCAATTCTGTTATGCCATTCTCTTTGTTGAAATATAAAAATTCTTTTTTTCATTTTAAAATATTAAAAATTTTTTTAGAAAAATCTAAAAGTAAAAAATCACAGTATCTTTTTGAGATGATCTGTAAACCATACGGTAAATCATTTTTTTTAGAATTATAAATAGGTATATTTATTGATGGATATCCTAAAGTTGTCCAGATTAAACAGGTATCGTCTCTTTCGGTTTGATTAAATTTTGGAGCAAAACCTGCTGTTGTAGGAATAATCAAAAAATCATATTTATCAAATATTTTGTTAAATTTTTTTTTCACGTTGCTAATTGTCTGTATAGAAAAAATTTTTTTTTTGTTATTTATTTTTTTTCCTTGATGAATTATTTTTTTCAAAATTTTGCTTAAGCCTGAAAATTTAGGATTTATATTTTTTAAATAATAATATAAAGAATTATGATAAGTGGTGTAAAAATTATCATGAAAATTGTCAAAGATCTTTTGGTTTTTTATTTTTGATAGCATTATCCCCTTTTTTTTTAATTCAAGAATTGTTTTCATATATTCAAATTTCGTCTCTTCACTAAAATTTTTATATACTTGAAGACTATCATCAAAGAATCCTATTTTTATTTTTTTTTTATTTTTATATTCATAATAATTTTTTTTATAATTAATAGTCCAAGGATAATCTTTGCCAATTTTTAAAATTGTATTAAAAACTTTTTTTACACCATTGAAATCTCTACTAATTATCCCTACTGTATCAGAAAGATCATTTGTTTTTAAAACTCCAATTCTATCTATTGCACCATACGTTGGTTTAAAACCAATAACACCACAATAACTCGATGGTCTTAAAATTGAACCAGCAGTTTGAGTCCCTATTGCAACTGGCAGAGCTCCAACACAAACAGATATTGCGGGTCCAGTAGACGAAGTTCCAGCTATATGATTTTTATTTAGAGGATTTTTACCCCTCTTTTTTTCTATGTAATGCACAGCAAATTCAGCACACGATAGTTTTGAAAAAATTATTGCACCCTGATCACTTAGTTGTGAAACAATTCTTGCATCATTTCCAGATTTAAATTTTTTTCTGACTTTTATTCCAAATTTGGTGTCTAAATATTCTGTATTAATATTATCTTTGATACCAATAGGTATTAAATTTAATTTTTTTTGATGTTTTTTTTTTTTTGAAGAAATTTGATCAATTTGTTTATAAATATACTTTTGATTTAATTGTTCATTAAAATTATACTTTTTATTCAATTTAATATAATTTGAAATAAATTTCTTATAAAATTTTTTTAGTTCTTTAGCAGATATATCTTTTTGAAAGAAACTTTCTAATTCTTTAAAACTATATTTACTATAATTTATATTTTTTTGCATATTTACTTTTCTGCCTGGCTTCAGAAATATTTTTATTTATCTGATTGTCACTATAACTTGTTATTTTTTTATAGTATTTTAAAGCATGAGGTTTTTGGATATCAAATTCTTTTGCTAATTCAAATCCTTGTTCTCTTGTTATTAAACCTCTTCTTACATCATCAGATGCGTGTACAGTTGCTCTACCAATACCTCTTTTTAAAAAGTTAAAGTAATCATGGACACCAGCCATTACACATTCATTGCTTTTGTATCCTTTGTAAGTATTTTCTACTTGAGTATTTTTCCACCCATAATATTTACTAACAAAATCTATATTTTTTTGTTCATCCCAAAACATATACTGTCCTAGATGAATTATTTCAGGATTAAATTTTTTAAGTTCATTATCATCAGGATAACTCCAGTTAGATAATTTTTTTAATGAATAATTTTTATCTACAAATTCTTTATTTTTTTTAACAGCTGAAATTTTTAAAAATCTATAGGGAGAAATTTTAGCTTTTTTTTTAAATGATCCTCTAGCATCAGTATCTGCTGGTCCTTCACCATAAACTATTAATCTTATCTTCCAATCAAAAGCAGACTGAATAGCAAAAGTACCTGCCCCAATATGACAATGCCAGCATGCATCACCAATCATTTTTAAAGAAGATTTTGCTACATTATTAATTTTTTTCCTTGATGCACAAAAAAATATATGGTCAAGATCAAATTTATTTAAACAGTTCTCAAGGTTTTCTCTGCCAGTTATAGAAAACCAATTTTGTCCATGTGTAATCGCTAGGGGATTTAAATTATATTTTTTTGTTAAAACATATGATTGAAATGTACTATCTTTACCACCACTGATAGGAAGCAAGCAGTCATAATAATTATTGTTTTTGTGTTTATTAAAAATTTTATTCAACTCCCTCTCTTTATTTTTCCATTCAATAATCATTTTATCTTCTGCTGATTTACAAATTGTGCATATCCCTTCATTATCGAATGAAATACCTTCCCAAGTTTCAGGCAAACAACACCTAGAACAATAATTAATTTTTTTAAATATAGGTGAACCAACTTTGGTTTTTTTTGATAATTTGTACCACTTATCTTTGGGATATTTAGATGCCCAGGGAACCTCTGTAAAATTTCTATCAAAACCTAACCAAAATAATTTTTTGTTTGATTGATTTACGTCATTTTGAATTATAACTTTTTTTTCTTTTTGTGAATTTTTTCGAAATTTAACTAAATTGATTTTTTTAAAATCTTTATAATCTATAGAACTAAAAAAAGTTGCGACTTTTTTTGTATTTTCTTTTTTAGTTTTAATTAAATAGTCTCTTAATAGTTTAAAGTTATTATTTATAAAAATCTCATATTTTTGATCAACGAACAAATTTTTTATCTCATATAAATTACATAATTTTAAAGATGAAACTATTTGAAGAAATAAATGATAATTATTTTTTTTTAAAATTTTAAATGATGGTCTTATTGAGAATAATATATGATCTAAATCTAGTAATTCTATTTCAGTTCTAATCTTATTAATCTCGCTAATTGAAAAATTTCTAGAGTTGAAGGTTGTGCTTAAGAAATTTTTACTGTTATCTATGTTAATTATTTTTTTTTTTTGTTGAAAATTTTTAAGATCACCGTCAATAATTATTAGTCCGTCATATTGAAAATGTTTTTTCACTTAAATTAAATTACTTAGTTTGTAATAAAATACTATATATATTTTTTTTGAGTTTCCTCTAATCAACTTATATTTTTTTTTCTCATATTTCATATTTGAATTTTTAAAAATTTTTAACATAGGTTTATTTCTAAGTTGGGTGCCACCAATAATTTTTTTATAGCCTTTTTTAAAAATTAGATTCATAGCTTTTTTCCAGGCAATAAGTCCATAACCTTTTCTTTTTTTTCCTATCAGAATTCCCAAATTACATGATTTTTTTTTTTTATTTACATGGCCAATCATCGTTCCTACTTTTTCTACTTTGTCTAATTTTTTTTTTTTCAATTAAGAAAAAAAAATTTTTTTTTTTTTTTATTTTTTTATAAAAAATTTCAGAATTTTTAAGTGTATATCTTTTGTTATAATGTCTACTGAATTTCATATTTTTAGAATTATTAACCCAAGATAAATATTGATTATCAATATCAGACTTACGAAAGTTTCTAATTGATATCATTACAAAATTACCTATTAAAACTTTTTATAATTTTTTCCAAGTTTTTTACTCTTAAATAATTTTTGTTTGTATCAGATCTGTAGGAAAACTCTTTTTTTACTTTTTTTGCTTTGAAATTTTTTTTAAAATAATTTTCTTTTTTTAAATTTTGGTTCGGTAATATTACAAAATAATCTTTAAGTTCTAAAGTATTTCTACTATCATTTTTTGAAATTAATTCTTCATGAATTTTTTCACCTGGTCTAATTCCAATAATTTTAATTTTTGGTTTTTTTGAAAACGCATAAACTAAGTCCATAATTTTATAAGATGGTATTTTTGGCACAACTATTTCCTCTCCAACTGAATTTTTTAATGTCCAAATTACCATTTCAACTGATTGTTTTAAAGATAGTGAGAATCTCGTCATTTCTTTTGATGTTATTGGAAATAAATTTTTATTTCTTATCGAATTAAAAAATGGGATGACTGATCCCCTTGAACCTTCCACGTTTCCATATCTAACAACAGAAAACAATGTGCTTGGTATATAATTATTTGCTGCTACAAAAAGCTTATCACTACATAATTTTGTCGCTCCATACAAATTGATAGGTGAAGAAGCTTTATCAGTCGACAAGCTTACAATTTTTTTAATTTTATTGACTGTGCAAATTTCAATTAAATTTTTTGCACCAATTACATTAGTGTCTATAAATTCTGTTGGATTATATTCTGCGACATCAACTTGTTTAAGTGCTGCAGCGTGAATAATAAAATCTACATTAATTGTAGCTATCGAAAGTCTATTTTTGTCTCTAACATCTCCTATGAAAAAACGTAGTTTTTTTGAATTAAACTTAGTTTTCATCTCTCGTTGTTTAAACTCATCTCTGCTAAAGATTATTATTTTTTTTATCTTTTTTAACTTTAAAAGGTATTTGACTATCTCTTGACCGAAACTACCTGTGCCCCCTGTAATCAATATTACTTTATTGTTTAAATTCATTGTATTTTTTTAATTATCAATTCTTTTATCATTGAACTTTCTATTTTAAATATTTTTTTTCAATAACTTCCATTTTATTTTAGCTTTAGACCAGTCGTCTTTCTCATCAATATCCTGAAAATTAAATTCATCAAATTCTATAAAATCATTTTTACCCGTAAATATATTTTTTTCTTTTAACCATGAATTTTTCCATCCTAAATAAAACTGAGCAGCATCGTAATAAGACGGTTTTAAATTTTGTGTTCTAGTTTTATAATGACTTTGAAAATTCATTTTTAATTTTTTTTTGTGTCTAAAAAATGACCTTTCTATTGGGTGAGAAAACTTTGCTGCTGTAAAAATATAGTCTTTTTTTTTATCTAATTTTTTAAAAGCTTGTAGTAAGCTTTTTTTACTAAAAAATAAAGACGTTGGATATACACAACAAACTTTTTCAAAATTTTTTTTCTCTTTTAGTAAATCTAAGATTACATTTTTAATCACTGGAATTGTTCCGATAAAATCATTTGCAAGATTTTTATCTCTCAAATGAATTTTTGCACCACTTGATTTTGCAATTTTTAAAATTTGATTATCATCTGAAGATACGATTATCTCTTTAAATAATCTTGTTTTCTTTAACGATTTTATCACATAAGAAATTATAGGCCGATTAAAAAATTTTTTAATATTTTTTTTTTTTATTCTTTTGCTTCCGCCCCTAGCAGGAATAATACAAATGTTATCATTTAATCTTATCATAATTTATTTTTAAAATTTAAAATCTTGAATTTTTCTTAATTTAAAGTTTAAGGGCCACCATAATTTAAATCTGCCTATTGGATTTAAAGAAAATACATCACGTGAACTTTTATTTGCGATCATCAAATAATAACTACCATAACCTACCACTATATCAGACCAATTTAAAGATTTTATTATGTCAAAATTTTTATCCTCTTGTGCAGATAAATATTTTATAATTTTTTTTGACTCTTTGAATTTCTGTGAAGGATGTCTTCTATATTTTAATCTAAAATATATGCCTCTTTCTCTTAAAATTTTTAAAAATTGATGAAATTTAAAATTTACCATTTTACCCAGTTTTTTATTATTTAAAAAAATTTCAGATATAAATAGTATATTTTTTATTTTTTTATTATATTTTTTTTTTTTTGATTTTTTTTAAAATATCTCTTTCAAAATAATTAAATTGTTGTTTTATTTTTAATTTCTTAAAAGTCTTTTTTGCCAAATATGTCGAATATTTATCAAATGTGTAAATTTGATTTGGTAACACTAATTTTTTTTTATACAAAAATCTTCTGTGATAATTTACGTAGTGATCTAAAAAGGTTGTTGAATAAATTTTACGATCTATGGCAATTTTTCTTACATATTTTTCTAATTCATGATAAGTGCTTGTACCTGTAATAATTTCATCAAATTTAATACTAAATAATTCTTTTTTTTTAATGTTCTTTTTTTTTAAAATTTTTTTGGCTGGTCCTTTCAAATAAAAAAAAAAACGGTTATTCTTTTTTTTAATCCAATGATTTATGATATTTGCTCCCCCAGCATCAACACACGATACTAAAATTTTTTTTTTCATTTTAAATGATTTATTTACAATTTTTTTTTTTGATCAAATCTAATAAACTTTGTTTGTATTTTTTATTTTCAATTACTCTACTCCAATTAATGCCATAAATATCACCTTTCATATCTTTATTTATATATTCCCATTCTAATTCACCACTAGGATTAAAAAATAATATTCTTCCATGCTTTTGCTCTTCTACATATAATGATCCATCATTTAATATTCTTGATATACCCGATGTTGGTGTTTTAAAATTATTACTAACCAATTGATCATTAAATTTTTTTGTAAAAATTTTTTTTTCAAAGTCATAGATTATTACTTCAGAATATTTTGAATTTTCTTTTAGTGTATTGTTGTTGTTAAATATTGATATCTTCCTATCATCTATTATATTGACATCGTGCTGCATGTAAAACGGTCCTTTTATAAAGTTTATTACTTTATTAGTTTCTGGTCTGTAATGTATTATCGCTGATAAACCTTTCGAACTGATAAATACATCCCCGCTTTTCCAAAAAATTGTGTCAGATAAAGCTGGTTCTACATCGTTAATGTAAAGTGGATTGTTAAAATTGAAAATATTTTCATCAACCATATCATTATCAGAAAGAATTTCTAAAACAGATTTTGTAAATAATATTTTTCCATCTTTATTAAGCATTGTAATTGCATCATCATCAAATAAACCATAACTCTTTTTGTATTTTTGAACTACTTTTGAATAGGGATACATTTGAGTAGCAGTCCATATTGTATTATCTAAACCTAATGAAATATTGTGTCGAAATTTTTCTTCTTGATTTATCCAAATTAAATTTGAGCAAAAATCTAACTTAAATAGTGGTGCATAATTTCTGTGTGCTATTATTGAGCCGTCTTCTAAAATCAACGCATTTCTATATTCGTAGGGCTTTTTGTTGTAATTTTTTTTACTGAATTTATGCTCTTTTTCATAAATTATTTTATCATTCATGCTTTTAAAATCGTGTGAGTATTCATGAAGAACTGTAAAATTTGTAGGATCTATAATTTCTACTACTGATTTTTTTTTATCACCACTATATCTTGGAAGAACTATCAAAAAATCATTGTTACCTTCCTTAAATCTCTTAAATCTAGGCTTATCAAGATGTTTTGTTAATTTTGTTATTTCTTCCTTTTTGTAATAACCATATTTAATTTTAAATGGTATTTCAGCTAAATAAACTGCTATTGCTTGAAACCTCGGAAATCTATCAACTTTTTTATCAGTATTATAATGATGTCTTAAAAGTGCTCCATAAAAAATTAGAACAATTAGCAAGATAGTCAAAAGTATAAAAAAGATAAATCTTTTTTTAATCATTTTTTTTTTGAATAAATTATTATATTAAAAATTATGATTATTAAACAATAAGTAGTAAAAATATGTAATAATATAGACAACTTAAATGAAAATAAATTATCGCCCAGAAATTGATGGTTTGAGAGCAATAGCCGTGTCTATTGTAATACTTTATCACGCAAAAATATATGTTTCAGGTATCGAGATATTTAAAGGTGGTTTTTTAGGTGTTGATATATTCTTTGTGATCTCTGGGTATTTAATCACATCTATTTTATTTCAGGAATTGCAACAAAAAGGTACAATATCGTTTTCATATTTTTATCAGAGACGTATTAGAAGGATTCTGCCTGCATTGTTTTTTATAATGTTTGTATCTTTCTTTTTCGCTTGGAAATATTTATTACCATCAAGATTTATAGAGTTTTCAGAATCAATAATTAGTTCAGTTTTTTTTGCATCAAATTTTTATTTTCATTTTAATGGAATGGAGTATGCTGCTCAAGATGGTTTATTAAAACCATTTTTACATACTTGGTCGTTATCTGTTGAGGAGCAGTTTTATCTTGTTTTTCCACTAATATTTTTAATTTCATATAAATTTTTCAAGAACCGTTTGATCTTAATTTTTGCTTTTTTGGCACTTACGAGTTTTTTTTATGCCGACTGGGGAAGCAAAAATTTTTCATCTGCTACATTCTATTTAATTCACTCACGAATTTGGGAGCTTTTAGCAGGATCATTATTAGTAATTTATGAAAATAAATTTGGGAGAGGCGATGCAATAAATATCAAGTACAAAAGTTTTTTTCCAACAATTGGTTTATTAATTCTAACTTTATCCTTTTTTCTTTTTGATGAAAACACTTTTCATCCTTCCTTTTTAACAATCTTTCCAATTATTGGTGTATGTCTAATAATTTTTTTTTCTAATTCTGAAGAAATAATTACCAAAATTTTATCCTCTAAACTATTTGTTGGTATTGGATTAATTTCTTATTCATTATATTTATGGCACTATCCTATTTTTGCATTTGCTAGAATTACTGGCTTTGTTGATAGTAGTTTAGTAAATAAAGTAGTTGTTGGTTTATTAGTATTACTTCTGTCAATATTTACTTTTTTCGCTATAGAGAGACCTGCCAGAAAAAAGAGCATATCATTTAAATATATTTTAATAATAATTTCTATATTCTTTTTTTTAATTATTTTTTTAAATACTTTAGTAATAAAAAATTATGGTTTTAAAAATAGAGTGCCAGAATTAATAAACAATAATATTGACATTGAACAACCAATGAATCTGTTAAAAAATGAAGATGGAGAAGAATGTATGAACAATCCTGAAGGTTGTATATTTAACACTGAATCGAACCGAAGCGTATACTTAATTGGTGATAGTCATATGGCTTCAATAGCAAATGATTTAACAAAAAAATTGATTGAAAAAGATTATTCAGTCAAAACATCAATGCTTGGAAATTGTTTATTTTTTCCTGGTTTTGACAAATTTTATAGAAATGAAATTAGCAATAAGTGTTTAAACTCACATTTTCAAAATTTAATTAGTCAAATTAAAATGGAAAGTGATCCTATTATTATATTTTCAGGAAGATTGCCTTTATATATTTCCGGAAGATATTTTGACAATAATGAGGGTGGTATTGAAGGAAATAAATGGCAACACGAACTAAGATCAAATGGTGATTTTGGGTCTATTGAAGAATCTTTTAAAATTTCTGTGAATAATTTGGCAAAAGACAAAGGCAATATTATATTAATATATCCAATACCAGAGGTAGGCTGGGACGTGCCAAGTGAAATATTAAAAAGATTTTTTATTTTTAATAATCAATTTTCTGAAAAAAATTTTGTTACAACATCTTATGAATTATATAAAGAAAGAACCAAAAGCACCTTTAAACTCTTAGATGAAATTAAGGGTGATAATATTTACAGGGTATATCCACATAAATTATTTTGTGATACTTTTATCAAATCAAGGTGCATTACCCATAATAAAGATTATATTTTTTATGCCGACGATGACCATCCATCAATAAAAGGGTCTGTAAAAATAAACAATTTAATCATTAAGGAAGTAGAAAATATTGAAAACAATAAAAATTATTAAATTTGGGTGATTATATTTTTTTTAATTAATAATTGAAATAATTTATAGCCGTTTATTCGACTAATTTTGCACCTATCTGAGATTTCATCTAAAGTTGTTTTTCCATCACAATAAGAAACAAAATTTAAGAGATTTCTAGTTTTTTTATCAACTTTTCTTTTTGCTCCTAAAGTGTCTATCAAATTATATTTTGTCAAGAATGGTTCACAAACAATTTTGCTTTTTGGAATAGTTGTTTTTTCAATTTCATCTATTAAATATCTATAAATTCTTAAACTTTCTTTTAAACCTTTTTGAGTTACAACTGTTCCTATTTTATCCAAAGAAGTATGATATTCCTTATACTCACCAAATTTAGTCTTCATTATAGTTGTAATAGGCAAATCTACTAATGGTGAACAATACTGCCTTTCGTCACTTCCTCTTTCTAACCATGAATATTTTTTGTATTTTATTCTTTTACTTTTAAAAATTTTTTTTGCAAACCTATCAGAAATCTTGTTTTCATCTTTTGAAAAAAGTAAACTAAATTTTCCTTCGTCCCCAACGCATGTAATATTATAACCAGCAATAATTTTTTTTTTCATTTCTGAAAAATTTTTTTTTATATATGCGATTGATCCTATTGTTTCTGGAATAAAGATAAACCTATAACTATATTTCAAATTTTTTTTTGCAAGAATATGTTTTGCTAAAAAGGTAGACAAAACCATTCCAGAAACTTCATTATTAGCCATTGAGGGATGACAAATATAAGTGGAAAAAAAAATTTCATTTTTACTTTTGCCAGGGATTTTTAATTCTCCATAATGCATTTTACCCTTTTTAAGAGAAGAGTTTATGTATGCATGATAGTTTTTATTTTTATCTAATTTTTTAAAATCTTTATGTTTCATACAAAAGCCCCATCTCTTTTTATAATAAGAAGTCAAATAAGGAATTGCATTTGGCTTAGACTTTAAAGTATAAATATTTTTTTTTAATATTTTGTAATTAACAACTTTGTTAATTGATTTTGAGTACCCCAATAAAACAAGATTATTTTCTTTGAAATTTAATATTTTTTTACCTTTACGGTCTTTAAGCCATGCATCTCGAACATTCCATTCCATAGGTATTTTCCAATCAAAAACTTTTTCTTCGGAATTAAAATATTTTATCTGTAAATTAGGTAATTGGGATTTGATAAGTTTTAAAGTTTCCACATTCCCTTTCCCAGTTAAGCTTCTATTTAATGGAAAAAGTTTTTTGGCAAATTCTATCATGAGATTACTTTTTAGTAATGTTATTTAACCTTTTATTTATTTTTAATCTGTTCCAAACTTTTTCAAACGCTTTGCAGATCTTAATTATATCTTTTTTAGAATAGTTATATTCAGTCATTAATAATGCAATCATAGATTTGTCTTTTAATTTTTCTGCAATAGGACATATCCCTTTTTTATAATTAATTAAACTTCTTTTATTTTTAATACCAACCCATGGAAAATTTTTTTTTCCGTAAGCTATTTTTTGTTGATAGATATTTTGTAAATGCAAATTAGAGCAACCTTCTCTAATTGAAACTCCAAGTTTTTTAAGTTCGTGAGTTATTTTTGATCGTTTGTATAATTTCAATAAATTATCATTAATTTTGATTGCATAGACATAATATGCATGGGTTTGGTTTTTTGGAACAAATGGGGTTTCTATACCTTTAAGTTTTTTAAGTTCTGTATTTAAGGTATCAGCATTATTTTGAATTTTATTTATAATTTTCTTTAACTTTTTTAATTGTTGAATACCAATTGCACTTTCAATTTCTCCAAGCCTAAAATTGTTTCCTATATTATTTATTAAATCATTTTTTCTTGAAGAATTATTTACCGCTTCACCATGATTTCGAATATGAATTATTTTTTTTAAAATCTTCTTATCATTAGTCACACAAATACCTCCTTCACCTGTGTGAATATGCTTATGATAATTTAAACTATAACCACCAACATGAGAGGATGTTCCAGTGAATTTTTTATGATATTTAGATCCGATTGCCTGAGCACTATCGGTAATAACTTTTATCTTTTTTTTTATAGCAAATTTCATTATTGAATTTATGTCACAAGATAATCCAAACATATCAACTGCTATAATTGCTTTTGTTCGTTTTGAAAAATTTTTTTTAATAGAGTCTAGGGAAATTGTAAAAGTTTTTGGATCTACATCAGCAAAAACAGGTATTGCATTCCAATGTAAAACTGCAGCTGCACAAGCTGTCATAGTTAATGTAGGTAATATTATTTCATCACCAGGCTCTATGTCGATTGCCCCGACACAACAAGTAAGTCCAGAGCTCCAAGAGTTAACTGCAGCTGCATATTTAACTTTAAAATATTCGGACCAATTTTTTTCAAATCTTCTTACGTTTTTACCACCGTAAAAATCTTTATTTTTTTCACCTAAATATTGGGAAAGAATACCAGTTTTTAAAACATTATTAACTGCTTTAATTTCTTCTTTTCCAATGTAATTGAATTTTTTAAATTTCATATTTCTATTTTTTCTGAAACCAACTTTGACATTTTATTTAATGAGCCAAATTTTTCTTTAGTAATTTCATTATCATTGATTCTAATTTTATATTTTTTCTCTAGATAAGAGATAATTTCAATTACACCAAAAGAGTCTATTAAACCCATTTCTAGTAAAGATTTATCTAAAGGAATATTCTTTCTATTTCTAATTAAAGGATTTCCTTTTTTTAAGTAATCAATTAGATCTTTAAGAATTATTTTTGTTCTCATATTTAAAATTTTTCCAATTTGATATTTTGTCTTTTAAAGTGAAATACGATAAACCCAAAATAAATGCAACATTTTCCCTAAATCCAAGTCTTTTTGATGTTAAGGGATTTTTAATCTTTTCAATTAACCCCAAAAAATTATTTTTGTTTATCAATTCTAAGTTATTTATATTATCCATAAAATTTTCAAATATTTCACTCGTATAGTTATATCCTAAAAATGATTGAGCTTCTGGTGCTTGGTAAGCGATTTTTGGTCTATTAATAATTTCCTTAGGTAATATTTCTTTAAATGTATCACGCAACAATGTTTTTGATCTAATTCCAAATGCTTTAACAGTAGGATCTATTTCCGAACAAAATTTAGTGAATTGGTCATCCAAGTACGGATATCTACCCTCTACGGAATTTGCCATACTCATACGATCCCCTTGAGATGAAAGTAGATAATTTGTTAATAAAGTGTCTATTTCTATTTGTTGAGTTCTTGTATCAGATGATAACTTTTCAAATTTTTTTGGTAGTATTTGTTTAAATTCATTCAATAATTTGCTCTCATTTGGTTTAATATTAAAATAAGATATAATTTGATGGTACTGAGCCCATCTTGCTAAATGGCTATAATAAGGATTCCCATTAACAGTAAGCGTTGATCGATAAAAATCCTTAATAAGTTCAAAATATCGCGTATCTTTAAATTGAGGCAAATAAATATACAGCTTTCTTAATAGATAAGGTCTTATTTTAGATTTAGGATTTTTTTTCCAGTAATTTCTAATTCTATTTTCAAAAAAAATATCATATCCATAAAGAATTTCGTCAGCACCTTCTCCGGTATATACTACTTTGTGGCCAGACTCATATACAAGTTTGCTCAACAAATAGAGCGGTACTGGGGCAGTTCTGAATAGAAAACACTCACTATGGTTTATTACATTCATAAAATTTTTTGAAATATCCTCTTTATTGATTACTAAAGATTTATGTCTACTGTTAAAAATTTTTATAAGTTTGTTTTGAGAGTCTTTTTCGTTATATTCTTCATCATCAAACTCGATAGAAAATGTGTCCAATTTTTTTTTTTCAGATAATAAATAAGCAATGATAGCACTATCTATCCCACCAGAAAGGTAACATGCATACCCAACCTCACTTTGACTTTGTCTAGATATTGAGTCTTTTAATTCTTTTAAAAGATCTTTTTTAATTTGGTCATAGTTATTAGTAGAATAGTTTTCATTAATTATATGGTTTGTAAAATATTTTTTCTCTGAAATTGTTCCTTTTTGATATTCTAGATAACTTCCCGCTTGTACAGAATATATATCCTTAATCGCAGTCTGTTTTCCTATATTTGTCCAGAAAAAGGCCGTTTGGTTCAAACTATTACTATCTATCTCAAATTCTTTATCTAAAGTACTTACTATAGATTTAATCTCTGATCCAAAATAAATTGAATTTTTATCAAAAAAGTAAAATATAGGTCTAATACCATATCGGTCCCTTATTAAGAATATTTTCTTAGTTTTTTTCTCATATATAAAAATTGCAAACTGACCTTCCAAATCATCTATAAATTTAATTCCTTTCAACATCCATAAATTAATCAAAAGTTTAATTTCAGAATCTACATTTGATTTAAAATTATATTTAGTTATTAATTTTTTATAATTAAATATTTCTCCATTAAAACCTATTATACAATCATCATTTTCAACTGGCTGGTCTCCATTTTTAAGTGCTTCAATAGCTAAACGATTTGTTCCACCTATAAAATCATTATTTTTAATAAATATACTTTTATCTGGTCCACGATATTTAATGATATCTAAACCTATCTTACACTTATCAATTAAGTTTTTGTTTTTTTCATCATATATTCCAAAAATTCCACACATATTTAAAAATGTCTATAGCTCCCAATATTTATAAATTGTCTCAAAAATTTTTGATCAATTTTGAAATAATCTTTAAATAAGGAATTTAGTTTTTTTTGATTAATCATGTTTTTTAAAAAAAAGCTTAAAATTCCTCCCCCATCATCAGTTATTTGTGCTCTATTTTTTTTTTTTAATACTAATTTTAAAAGAGAATTAGGGATAAATTTTCCATTTATAATATATTTTGATTTTTCTTTATTAATAACTTTTTCAGGCAAATTTTCATAATCGCTTACTACGACTGAGTAAGGTTGAAATAAAGGTATTCTAAAAAAATTAAATATTCCAATTTCTCTATCAGAACTATCCAATGATCTTATAAAAAAACGTTGCCTGTTTTTTTTTTTTACATTTGGAATATTGTAAAATGTTTCTCCTTTGAAAATTTCACTATCATAATCTGCAAAAAATTCATTCATCATGTCTCCCGTCAAAACTGGAAGTTTTTTTAAATTTTTATTAATGTGCTTTGCGATCGCAAAATTTAAAAAAGCACAGTGGATGTTGTAATCACGCCAGTCTTGAGAAGCATACATAATCTTTTTTAAATCCTTTAGTTGCTCCTTTAAGTTAAAAGGTATTTTAATATGTTTTAATTTAAGCTTTCTTGCAATTTGCGAAGAATGTTTAAGATCGAAACTTTTTTTTTCTTTATCTTTTTCATAAGCAGTCAATAAAACTACATTTTTGAATATTTTTTTTGCAAAATATGCAATCAGCGTACTATCTAAACCTCCAGAAAGACAAACATAACAACTATTTCCATATTTTTTTTTAATTTCTTTCATAAAAAGACTTATTTTTTTTTCTATTTTATTATGGAATTCTCTATTAAATTTAATTACTTCTTTTTGTTTTATATATTTCTTACTGATTACTTTCCCTTTGAGATTAATTTTTGTTACTGTTCCTCTTTCGAAACTTTTAATGCTTTTTAGTTTACATCCAATGTTTTTTAAATCAATAAAGTTAGACGAAAAAAATTGTTGTTTATTTTTTTTTCCCATAAAAATTTTTCTACTTCCACTTAAATCCCTTATAATTTTAAAGTTATCTTTCTCTTTTACTTTGATAACAAAACTACCTATTATGTTATTATCTAAATTTTTGATATTTAAAGGGTTGTTTGTATGGTTAGGAATAATAATATTTTGTTTTTGATTAATAATCATATTTAACTATTATATTTTTTTAAAAAGTTTTCCATGAATAAATTGATAAATATTTTAAATAAAATTCCAAATAATCATACTACAGTTATTCATTCAAATTTACTTTGCTTAGGGAAAAAAACTTTAAAACATAATAAAGATGATATCTTAAAGATAATACAAAATCATTTCAAAAAAAAAATTTTTTTACCTTGTTTTAATTTAACAAAAAAAAAAATAGTTAATTTCGATAATTATGAAACAACAAACAAAGGACTTACAACGCTTGCTATAAAAAAAAAGGATTTTAAAAGGACTTTAAACCCAACTCATAGTTACATTACAAACTATAACAAAATAGATTTAGAAAAATTTAAACTAAATTCATTTGGTAAGAATTCAATATTTGATTTTTTTTTAAAAAAAAACTTTTTATGGGTTAGTCTTGGGTGCAGTCCAAATGATGGTTTCACTATTTTACATCATTTTGAAAAAAAATTTAATGTTAACTATCGAAAAGTTATCAATAGAGAGAAAATAATTATCTCAAATGAAAAGAGGAGAGATTTAAAAATAAGTTATTTTGCAAGAAAATCTAGAATCAAAAATAATTTTAATAATTTAATTGAAACTTTAATTAAAAATAAAATAATAAAACAATTTAAAGTAAACAATTATTCAATCTGTTATTTTATTTTAGATAGAAATTTTGAAGAAACAATCAAATCGCTATATAAAGAAAATAAAAAAATTTTTCTAATATAAATTTAAAAATTTTTATTTTTAATTTTTATTAAATTTAAAACGCGATGAACATCGATAAAATTTTTAGTTAATCTTATAAAAGTTTTTTTGCTGTTTTTTGATTCATTAGTTATAAATTTGTAAATTTCATTTAGGACCGTTAGTTGTAGTTTTTTATCTCTCAAAAACAATATTTTTTTATTAGATTTTTTTTTATAAGAATTTTTTTTTTGGAATACCGAATTAAAATTATCCCTACTATAAATTATATTTCTTTTATTTATTATATTTAACTCATTAAACGACATATTACTTTTACTTACGTTTACAAAATTTGCTTTGATTTTTTTAAACTCTAATAAAAAACTTGGTTGAATATCTCCATTGAATGATTTATTTTTACGGGTTATCTTTAATTTCTTTACATTTCCGAAATTAAATAAACAAAATGAAATTAAATGAGAACAATTATTCATTAAGCCTCTGTTATAGTAAAAAGTAGCAAAGTTCTTATCTAATAAATACCTATTTATAATATTATATTTTTTTTGATATAATCTTATATAGTTTACGAATAATTTAATTTTTTTATTCAGGGCAATTTTTTTAATTTTTAAAAATTCAGACCTGTTATTTCCAGCTGGTTTCTCGAACAAACAATATTTAAAATTTAGTTTAGATAGTTTTATAAAAAATTTTAAATGAAGTTTAGTTGGTAATGAAATTATAGCCAGGTCAAAACTAATATTTTTATCTTTGAAATCACGAATATTTTTGAATACTGGTTTATTATATTTTTTCAAAAATACTTGTCTATTTTTTTTGCTGATATCTATTGCGCCAACTAAATCAAATTTTTTTGAAATAGATACGGACTTTGAGTGTGAATATATCTCATGTTTTTTGTTTATGTCTTGCAAAAGACCAATATTTCCTAATCCAAAAACTATTGTTTTAATTTTTTTCATTCCCAATTATTTTTTTAAATTTGTTTATAAAAATTTTTTTTTGGTGTTTAATTCTTATTGCCTCTTTATAACAATTAAATGAAATCTTTTTAAAATTTAAGTTTTGATTATTACTATTGTTATTTAAAAAATCCTTAAAAAACTTTTTATTTAAATTAGATAATCTTTTTTTTAATATAAGTTTTTTTTTTTCAATATTAATCAATCCTTTTTGTTGATTTGCGACTTTTGAGATAACTATGGATGCCTTTCCTAAACTAATTCTTTCAATAAGATTTACTCCTCCGCTACCAATAGTTAAGTCTGAGGTTGAAATTTTTTTAATCAAAGATTCATTATCTAATTTCTCATAGACTCTTATATTTTTGTAATTTTTAAACTCATTGATTATTTTTTTTCTATTTTTATTAAAGATTCCTATAACGGCAATTAACTTTATTTTTTCTTGTTTCTTTAAAATTTGTAATATTTTGTAAGTATAATTTTCACGATCTATCATTCCAAAAAAAATAAATATTTTTTTACAAATATTTTTTTTTTTAATATCTTTTTTATTAATAACGCTGAAATTAAACTCTGGACCTAAGAACTTAAGTGCGTTTTTATTATTTTTAGATATCTCTTTTTTTTCGTATTCATTCAAATAATTGTTATTAATCAATATATTTGCATTGTGCTTTTCATTTATTCTATCATCAATTACAATTAGTTTTTTTACAATATTTCGTATTTTTTCTTTTAAATTTGAATTTGTTTCATAATTATCAACTATCAAATAATCTATTTTATTTTTATTAATTAATCTTTCTATTTCTAAATATTTTTTATGGGTATTAGAAAAATTTATATTGATATTTTCTAAAAAAAATTTTTTTCTTTTAACTATTTTTTTTTGATAATTTGATAAAATATTTGAAAAAAAAAAAATTTTATTTTTTCTTCTTAACTGATCTGCAAATCTCAAACATCTGTAAAAATGTCCTCCCCCGATTTTACTACTACTATCAACTCTAAATGCAATATTCATAAAACTAATTTTTCAAAATATAATTTCCTATAAATAAATAATCTAGGTTACCAAGTTTGAATGCTCTAAGTGCATCTTTTGGCGAACAAACAATTGGTTCTTCATGCATGTTAAAACTAGTATTTATCAAAGTGCCACTTCTAGTGATTTTTTTATAGTTTAAAATTAAATCATATAAGAATGAATTATATTTTTTATCTATTAATTGTGGCCTAGCGGTTTTATCAATATGTACAGCAGCTGGAAAATTTGTTAATGCTTTTTTTTTGCAATCAACAGTAATGGTCATAAATTTCATACAAGGTTCTTTTTTTTTTATGTCTTTGTAATATTTATCTTTATCATTTTTTAATGTGATAGGAGCGAATGGCATAAACTCTGTTCGTCTAAGTTTTTTATTTAGCCAATCATTAACTGATACATCTTTTGCTTGAACAACTATTGATCTGTTACCAAGGGCTCTTGGTCCAAATTCCATTCTTCCTTGAAATAGTCCAATAACCTTTCCTTTTGATATTTGTTTAGCAATAAATTTTGAAGAATTCTTGACCTTTAAAGCTGTTAATTTATATTTTTTAATTTCTTTAAAAATTTCATTACTTGAAAACTTGGGGCCTAAATACATATTGTCAATTTTCTTTGGAAAGTATTTTTTTCTTTTATAAAATGAGAGTGCAGCAGCCCCAATGGACAGACCACCATCACCCATGTTTGGAAATACAAAAATTTTTTCTATCTTTCCTATTTCACTAATTCTTTGATTAAGTTTTACGTTGGCAAAAACCCCACCTGACAAAGCTAGTTTCGTTTTTTTTTTTAAATTAAATTTAATAAAATCCAAAACAACATCCTCTAATCTTTTTTGTGTTGCTGCAGCTATGTCTTTTTTTGAGTATTTTTTTAATAAGAAATTCAAATTTGTATTTTTAAAACTTGCTATATACAACCCTTTTTCATAATTTCCTTTGAAACAATTTTTTTCTTTATCAAAAGAAATCATTTTTGCTATATCTTTATAGGCTTTACTTCCATTTCCAAAAGCGGCTAGCCCTAAAATTTTTCCCTCATGTTGGTGTGGTTTAAAGCCTAGTAACTTTGTTATACTCCCATAAAAATATCCTAATGAGTCTAAAGTATAGCTGCTTGTAATCTCTTTCAAATTTCCTTTTTTTGCATAGTAAAATTTTGAGGAACATTGATCTCCCCAACCATCTATTGTAAGGACATGACATTCTTCCCATCCCGAAAAATAGTAAGCTGTCGCAGCATGAGAGTCGTGATGGTCATGAATTTCTAAATTTTTGAATTTTTTTTTTAATTCTAAAAGATATTTTTTTGTTCTAATTACAACCTTGCCTTCATGATAATATCTAGATTTAAGATTTTTTAATTGCCTATTTTTTTGTTCTTTTTTTAATTTAGATTTATGTATTTCAGCTTTTTTAGTTTCAAACTCATTTTCTAATGGCATTTTCTTATTTATTCCAATCAAACCATGAGTTGATATGACATCGATATCTTTAATTTTTAAATTTAAATCTTTTAACATATAATTGATAGACTTAAATGGATTGCCCCACCAGTTTTTAATTCTATTTATTCTTTCCTCACTTATTGAATATTTAATTTTTCCATTTTCCAGTAATGAAACAGAAGACTCGGAAAGATAATTGATGCCCAATATTCTCATTAATTTAACTCTTTTATTAAATTATTTATAACTGCAACGGGATAGGGCATTAGAATTTTTAATTTCCTCTCAATTTTTGATGTATCCATTGTTATATTTTTAGGTCTTTTTATATCTGACTTTGTAGATGAGACAGAATTATAATTCAATTTTTTTCCCATTTTGTTCGCAAAAAGTATTGCAAATCTTTCTTTTGAAATACTTTTTCTAGAACCTATATTATAAATACCCTTTGCTTTTTTTTTAATTAATTTAATTATAACTTTTGAACAAAAATTGACATCAATAGTTGATACATAAAAATCATTAAACAAACTTATTTTTTTTTTTCTTTTAATATTATCTAATAACCAACCAACAAATGTTTTATTTAAATTTTTTTTGAAACCAGTAAAGTTTGTTCTTATGATTAATGATTTTTTGTTGTTCATTAAAATTTTTTCCGCCAAAAATTTTGTTTTGGAATAATAGTTCAAAAAAGAAATTTTGTCTGTTTCCTTAAATTTA
>MDTD01174616.1_pt1 | contig 40389 bp, 31 predicted proteins | sample 811221 | NCBI WGS metagenome assembly MDTD01 (sample SAMN05326646, study PRJNA326480) | marine metagenome | isolation source: seawater | place: Pacific Ocean: South West | collected 2011
ATTCGAAACACTTTTTTGCAAGTCTGAGATTGCCACCTGCGAGAGCGGCCTTCCCTCGTAGGTAAGTCGCAGCATCGTTTGTCGGCTCGACAAGCCACGCGAGCGCTAAGGCCGGCTTTCCGCTTGCCAAAGCAGCAGCAGCCTTCTTCTGTCGATCCTCCGCATTTCCCGGCTCTCCTAGATCAAGCTGTCCGACCTTTGCAGCCTGTACTGCAGCCAATACCATGTGCTCAAAGATAATCTTACGCTTCGGAGCCATCGCCAGCGCTTTACCCCACCAGTTCATGGCAGCTCGGTAGTCTCGCAGAGCAGCATAGGTCGCGCCTATCTTGTAATGGAGCGATGGATCCTTGGTCTTTTTACGCTTTTTTAACTGCAGCTTATACGCAGCCAAAGCGGGAATATACTGCTCGGAGGCGTAGTACTGATCCCCCTTGTGCGCCTTTACGCGTTCTTTCTTCTTGGCTTTTGCCTCTTGTTTACGCTTCTTGACGGCCGCAATGGCTTCCTCAACGCGAAGAACGTCCTTGGCTTGTACCCCTTCCTGTTCAAGCAAGGTCACACGCGCCTGAACTTCCGCGATTTTTTGAGGATCCGCTCGCTTTTCAAGTGCGACAAAGCGCTTCATCGCCCACAACGCCCCCTCTTTCTTGTCTTGTGCCATGAGGGCAAGAGCGAGTCCGTAAAAGCCATCTGCGACGTTGGGTCGTCGTGAGACGAACTCCTTATAGTGGTTCGCGGAGTCATTGTATCGTTCCCGCTTTCGATCAACCTCGGCCAGGTTTGCCCATGCCACACTGAGATCGGGGTAGAGCGACAAAGCCTTGCGGAAGGAGGCCGCTGCCTGGACTAAGTCCCCCTGCAGAAAGTGAATAACCCCAATCTCGTTGTAGACCATTGGATAGGCTTGGTACGTCTCAAGTGCCTTGGCATACACAGCGAGGGCTTGGTCGTACTGGCTCTTTTTCGCCAGCGATTGCCCTTCTTTCCGAAGTTTTTTCGCTTGCTTCCGCAGTTGCTTCGCGGTTGGTGCCTTAGCCGCAGATTCGGCGAAAGCATTCGCTGGAGCGAGAATTACAAGGGATGCGAGGACGATAAGGGATACGATGTTCTTCACGTTCGAACGATCCCATAGCCTGCCGCTCCGATCAAGTTCACGTCCCTGTGACATTTCGCCGAGCGATTTACTTCGACATTCGACCCGCTATCAGGTAGCGATTGCTTCAACGTATGCACATGCCTAGCATCCGTGAGTGAATGCGCGGCCAGGAAGTGAGCAATATGAGTCAAGACCTACGAGAAATGCCGGATTCAAAAGGTCGTTTTGGCCCCTATGGCGGTCGTTATGTCTCTGAAATCCTTGTCCCAAACCTGGACGAGCTTGCTCATGCATTCCAGACGATTGTTCCTACAGAGCGCTTCCAGCAGGAGTTTCGCGAATTGCTAGCCCATTACGTGGGCCGTCCCTCGCCGCTCTATTTTGCTGAGCGCCTCAGCGCCAAGGTTGGAGGCGCACAAATTTGGTTCAAGCGGGAGGATCTCAACCATACGGGGGCGCATAAGATCAACAACTGCATCGGCCAGGTATTATTGGCTACGCACATGGGTAAGACACGAATCATTGCCGAAACAGGTGCTGGGCAACACGGCGTCGCCACGGCTACGGTCGCTGCTCGATTCGGGATTGAGTGCATTGTCTACATGGGTGAGGAGGATATTGAGCGGCAGAAGCTCAACGTTTTCCGTATGACGCTCTTAGGGGCCGAGGTGAGGCCTGTGTCGTCTGGAGCCAAGACACTCAAGGATGCAATGAACCAGGCGATGCGCGACTGGGTAAGCCATGTCGATGATACGTTTTATGTCATTGGATCCGCAGCTGGTCCGCATCCATATCCAGCCATGGTTCGCGACTTCCAACGCGTTATCGGGGAGGAAGCCAGAGCCCAATCACTCGAAAGGATGGGCAAGCTTCCCGACCTTTTGGTGGCCTGTGTGGGCGGTGGATCAAATGCAATTGGACTATTCGATCCTTTCCTAGACGATGACGTCGCCATGGTGGGCGTTGAAGCCGCAGGACAGGGACTCGATACGGGACGACATGCGGCAAGTTTGAGTGCAGGGTCCGTCGGTATTCTCCACGGCGCCAAGTCCTACCTTCTTCAGAATGAAGATGGACAAATAATTCACACCCACTCGGTGTCTGCAGGACTCGACTATCCAGGTATCGGCCCTCAGCACGCCTATCTTAAAGATACGGCTCGGGTTAGCTACGTTGGTGTCGACGATCAAGAGGCACTCAGAGGTTTTCGAATGTTGAGTGAAACGGAAGGCATCCTACCTGCACTCGAATCGAGCCATGCGGTAGCATGGGCGATCGAGGAGGCCGCGCGCCGGCCATCAACCGACCGCATTCTCGTCAACCTAAGCGGCCGCGGTGATAAGGATACACAAACCGTTGCCAAAGAACGTGGAGTTGATCTGTCGTGAGCGATTCGCAACAACCGAGTGACTTTGAACGTCTCGGCGGTGAGCCGGGACTTAGACGAATCATCGAGAGATTCACAGAACAGGTCTATAAAGACGCTATGATTGGTTTTTTCTTCCACGGGAAAGACCAAGACAGGATCACCGAGATGGAGTATCGACACGCCGCTGAATACCTCGGAGGACCCGTCGTTTACGACGGAAAACCTATCGCTAGGGCGCACCAACCTCTCGGAATCATGGGCGGTCAGTTCATGCGTCGTCGGAAGATTTTAGAGAACACATTGGTTGAGCTGAGCGTAAGTCCCGATATTCGTGACCGTTGGCTCGCCCATGTTGATTCATTTGCTAATGCCGTCTTGGGAAGCAGAACCCACACGGGTGAATGCGACCATGACGAACAACTTAAACGCTTATCCTAAGGAGTCCCCCCTACCATGAAAATGTCCGCCTTAATTTCCGCCATTGCATGTGCCTTTTTGGCGCTTCCAGCCACCGCCGGAAACCTTACATACAATGACCCAACAGGTGACGATTTCGGTCCAGGAACTTACACGTACCCTACAGATTCAGTCTATTTGCGCGGTAGCTTCGATATCAAACGCCTTGAAGTGAAAAATAAAGGCTCGAAAGTCGAGTTCCGTCTGACACTCGCACAGCGAATCGAAGATCCTTGGGACAGCCTTGGCTGGCCGGAGAAGGGCAATGGCTTTTCTATCCAAATGGCACAAGTCTACCTGGATACCACAGCTGGAAAAGGTCACACAGCAGCACTTCCAGGTATCAATGCTCAATTCGCAAAAGATAACGCATGGGACAAAGTTGTAGTGATTAGCCCACAGGCGGCCGATCGCTTACGACGGGAAGCAAAGAGTAAGGCCGGTAAGCTGGCGGTAGATGTTGTGGTTCCAACGAAGGTACGCGTTCGCGGCAAAACACTGATTGCGACCGTTAAAAAGAAAGACCTGGGTGGACCCATGAATGCCAAATGGGGTCTACAAGTTGTCATGCAATCGAATGAAGGATACCCGGACAAGGATGATCTTCTCAGCCGAAATGTTAACGAGTACCGAGGCCAGCACCGCTTTGGTGGCGGAAGCGACTTCGACTGCGATCCGCATGTTCTGGATATTCTTACATTGAATGCAAAGGGAACAAGTGACGAGTCGGCTGCTCAAAAGAAGACCCTTGCCTACACCTGTGGAAACGAAGGAAAGTCTGTAAAGTCAGCTATACTTCCAATGATCCGACGCCCATAGGTCCCCCTTACACCTCCGATGCTTACCTCCAGCCCTGTTTCCAACGATTGCTTGCAGCAAGGCTGTCAGACCCTAAAGCGTCATATGAAGCTCGGTGGAGTCCGGATTCCACCTGAGCTTCGTGGGACACTCGAATCACTCATTGAACGAATGGAACGTGTCATCGACGCGGGCGATCCAGCCGTAGCTCAGCGCGTTCAATTGATGCGTGAATTTGAAACGCTGGACGATACCATGCGGGGTCGAACCACGCTGACCTCGCAACTCTACTCCGATGGCATGCTGGGCGTTATCCGAGCCTGGGACCCCGTCACGATTCAGGAGTGCATCGACTACCGCTGGATCGCCGCTCATACGATTCGCTACGAGGAACGGGCCCAGCGTGCATTAGCGCGTCTCAAATGGTTCATGGAACGCTGCGGTCTGGAAGAGGAGGTCGATGAACAAGATCTCAAGCCTTGGCAGCTTCCTTATGCTCACCTTGATGTGTCCAAAGAGTTGCTGTGGGGAAGAATCCGGCGCTCCTCTTAGAGAACGTCTCCCGCTTCCGTGCTAGCTTCCGTCAAAGAGACGTTCAAGTAGTGGACGGTAGCCCTGTAATGCTGTTCGCTGCAGGTAGAAATCCAACCCACGGATCCCGCCGAGCTCTTCTCCACCACCTGCCCTTCCCGGGCCGCCGTGCACGAGTTGAGGAAGTACCGTTCCGGGTCCGGGCGACGAATCTGCAATCTTTTTACTACCTAAAGTCAAACGGCCATGGTGTGGCGCCAAATCGAGGACCAACTCACGCGCATACGTTCTATCGTCACTGTAGACACTAGAAACCAATCCTCCCTTACCAAGGGCAACCATCGACGCAGCCTGTGAACTAGTTCCATCGTAGGGAAGAAGGGTTGTTGCCGGGCCAAAGACTTCAAAATCGTGCACAACACTCGCGTTCATGCTCGCTGAAGGGTCCGACGCTTTAAAAAGATGAATACCAACGAAACTTCCCTGACCTTCCTGCACATCGATTAGCCCGTTAGGCCGGTCGGTCCCGTAAATCTGCTGAACCTGCTCGCCTAAGCGACCAAGACCCTCGAGAACATCTTGTTGCTGACGCCGATTGACCACTGGACCCATCCGGACGTCTTTGTTGGCTGGATTGCCTATTTTAAGACTCGAGGCCGCGTCTATGAGTGCCTCTGAAACGTCGTCTACCAGCGACTCTGGAACAAGAACTCGACGAATAGCCGTACACTTCTGCCCCGTCTTTTGGTGGATGTCTCTGAATACATCCCGAATAAAGAGGTCCCAGGTGTCTGTTCCAGGCTCCACATCCGGACCAAGCACGGCGGCATTGAGACTGTCTGCTTCGACATTGACGGAAATACCAGCGCTTGCGAGGTGGGCCGCAGACTTAAAGCGCGTTCCAAGTGCACCAGACCCCGTGAAGGCAAGAACATCACCGTAGACGAGTTGGTCGACCAAATCCCCTGCCGAACCTGCCAAAAAGGAGAAGGCTCCCTCGGGCAAAGCGCCTGTCTCCACAAAGGCCTTCGCCATTCGCCAGCTTGTTAATGCTGTTGCGGTAGCAGGCTTCGTGAATACGGGCATACCCGCCAATAAAGCCACAGCCATCTTCTCAGCCATGCCCCAGGCCGGGAAATTAAATGCGTTTACGTGCACAGCGACGCCGCGTCGTGGCACTTTCACGTGAAGGCCAGCCAACCGCTTTGAACGCAGAAGCTCCTCGGCCTCACCATCCACCAGGTATCGTCTGTCTCCCAGAGATTCGCCAAGATCGGCATAGGCTTGAAACGTGAAGGACGCACCGTCTACGTCGAATTTTGAATCGGAACGGGTAGCACCGTTATTTAACGTCGATAAATTCAAAAGCTCAGTTCGGTGCTGTACGACGGTTTCTGCAAGCGACCGCAGAATATCGGCACGTTGTGCGAATGTAAGGGAGCGTAGGGCTGCTCCACCGACGTTTCGAGAGAAGCTCAATGCCTCCGCTAAATCGAATCCCTCAGTCGACGAACGTGCCACAGGTTCGTCCGTCGCCGGATTAACGAGGGTTGCACCCTCTCCTGAACCCTGAACCCACTTTCCACCAAGATAACTCTCTAAGTCTTGCACAACCGAGCCTCCCTTTTTCATCGTGCCCTTATAGGAAATGGCACGTCTGCACTCAAGTCATTTGGCGGTCGAATGCTGAACTCATGGTGCTGACTCGATAACGAGAAAGCCGCCATTTCGGCGCAAACGAAGCCCTTCTTGTCGCAGCATTGCTTCAAATCGTCGCTGGAGAGATCGCCCCTTCACTTTGCGAGAAGAAATCCACGTTACCTTGTGTCGGGAAAGATCAGCAGTTTGGAACATAATATTGAGATTCCTCGCACAGGAAATCCAACGCGTTACATCGCGGAGCGGCGTCTCTCGAAAATCGAACTCAACAAGTGCATTAGCTCCGACAGGTTTACAGGGGGCAGCATGAGCTGGTGTCGTGACAACCATGAGCAGAAGAGTAAGAAGCAAGCATCCGGTCCATCGTGTCATCATATCCCAGTCCTAGCGAACGTAAGCGATCTCAATCCGCAACCAACCATACCTAGAAAGCCACAAGAGTGGATCACGGATAACACCAAACTAAACGATCGACTGAACTTCATTACAGAGAAAAAGGCACGACGTCTTAGCTTCGGCGCCCTGTGGACAACCTCTAAGGCAGGTCAATTCCTTGAAAAGCATTGAGGACAACCGCAGGATGTAAGGGTTCAATTGGAGTGATTCAACTCGAGTGTCGAGATCTCTCATCGGTATCGGCCTTGCGCTGGGGGTATTAGCGCTAGGCACAACAGCCTGCCAGGAAACTTCCTTGCCGGAGGGGCACAGCTGCACCATGAACGCCGAATGCGCTCAGTCGTTATGTGTTGCTGGAACATGCCTTGCTCCCGAATCAGATGACGACAATGACGGCCTCACAAATGCTGTTGAAAGCGCTCTGGGGACGGATCCCCTATACTTCGACTCGGACTATGACCAGCTCGCTGACGGCGATGAAGTTGGCGACCCCAACAAGCCAACCGACACCGATGGAGATGGCCTCATCGACGCGCTGGAACATGCCTTAGCCGACTCGGATCTCGACTGCATACGCGACCCTTATGACCCGGAAGATCAAACGGTAGAAACCGATTTAGACCTCGTACGTGAGGCAAATTGTCGAAGAGATGGTGTATGTGGAGCACAGTTCGACAGTATTGGAGTGAGCTGTGATCGGCTCGAAGACGGCGGCCAAACAATTGCCGTGGCAACCTGTGATTATAGCGCCGTTGAGGGCTATGAAGCGGACCCAGAGGTCCAATGTGACGGTCTGGACAATGACTGCGATGGCGCCGTTGATGAAGCTCTCGCTTACATTCAGGAGGATGGCAGCGTGCGCACCCTGGGTGAGGCATGCCTTGGTATCGGAGCCTGTTCGACTCTGGAGGGTGTAGTCGAGTGCGGCACCGATAAACACCTCACATGTTCGGTGAACCTTCAAGGAAGCCAGCCTGGCGGCGATTCGGAAATCCCTTGTGACAACACCGATAACGACTGCAATGGAATCGTTGATGATGGGGTCTTCTGGCTCGATCCAAATACAGGATTACGGCGAACGGTTGGCGAGACATGCGAGGGACGTGGTCTTTGCGGGTTGGGTACCGTCGAATGCTCGCCTAACGGGATCGACGGTGTCTGCTCGACCGAGATGGGTGGAACCCAGGATGAGAGCCTCCCGGAGCTTTGCGATGGTTACGATAACGATTGCGATGGAGAAGTCGACGAAGGACAGCTCTACCAGGAAGGCGAAGCTACCCTGACTTTGGGTGAATCCTGCGGGCTTGGTGCCTGCGCCGGTGGTAACGTCGTTTGCCAGGATGGGGTTGCAACCTGCTCCACGCTCATCGACGCAAGTGATGGTGCCGAGCTTTGTAATGGAATTGACGACGACTGCGATGGTGAAACCGATGAAGCGGATGGTCTTGCCGCTTACTGCTCCAACCAGGGTGTTTGTTTAAGTTTGGCTGTTGTCGACGTGAATTGTGAAGCGAACGAGCCGCTTCCCGTTTGCTCATACGAAGAAGCGCTTAATCTTGAGTTGGGTAGCGAAGAGTCATGTGATGGCCTCGATAACGACTGTGACGGCGAAACCGACGAAGGTCTATTCTACGTAGATGATCAGGGAAAACAGTACCCGCTAGGCTCCATCTGCCCAGGACTTGGGGCCTGTGCAGCCGAGACTGAAGGAGTAGTCGAATGTACAGCTGGAGGCGGGATCGTTTGCACGGCAAACCTCCAGGGCGGAGGTCCGGAAACCTGCAACGGAGTCGATGACGACTGCGATGGTCTCGTCGACGAACTCGAACCGATCGACCAACCCGCCGACTTATGTAGTCAGGTAGGGGTGTGCCAACTGTTCGTGAATGTACCCGCATCATGTATCGAAGGGCAGTGGCAGTGCCCCTACACGGAGCTTGATACCTACGAAGAGCACGAGATGAGTTGCGACGGACTCGATAACGACTGCGATGGTCTTATCGACGAAGGCACGGCAAAGATACTTACCGGAAAGGTCTCGGAAGCATCCATTGGACAGCCTTCTGAGCGTCACCACTGGTTGATCACGCAGGAAAACCAGAATGCGGGCCTTTTATTTGGAGGCTGGAGCCAATCAATCAAAGACCATCCGCAACTGCTCGCCGATTTTTGGCGCTATGAAGCAGGCTCCGGGAACTGGACGAGTCTTTCCGAAGGACCGCCGGCTCGTGCTCAACATGCAGCCGCTTTCGACTCAGCACACAACCTCTATGTCATCCACGGAGGGATAAAGAATCCGACGTTTGAAGCGGATGGACACAGCTTAGCCGGTAGTGCTCGGTCGGATATGTGGCTCTACAACTTGGAAACCAAAGGATGGAGCCAAGTCACACAAGACTGGTCCATGGTACCGGGCGATGCGCCAATCGCGCGTCGTGCGCACACAATGACGGCTATCGGTAATGGTGCTTTCGTTGTCCATGGTGGTCGAACGAATGGAAATATGATGCCTGATCGCATCACTTTGAAGGCAACACTTAAGCCCATTGGTGCGGATGGTGGTTGGTTGTGTTTTTGGGAGGTCATGAACACAGGTGAAGGCAATCGTGTGGGTCACAGTTCTACATATGACGACGTGCACGGCCGAGTCCTCATTGTTGGGGGTATGGCTCCCAATGGAAACTCATTACCTTTTATTGAGCTACTCACCCTGTCCGATGGTACTTGGAACTCCATCGATAGTTTCGACCTTACACCGCCCAATCGACTCAAACCGGCTGTCGTCACCCAGGGTACGATTTCCGTGATTCATGGTGGAGAAGCACCCTCACCTGATGATGTGACCACGCTCAATCCCAAGAATGACACCTTTCTTCTCGACTTGACCACAGACACGGTCGTCAAGATTGGAACAGACATGGTTCCGGATCCAGTACGAGGTACGTCTCTTCTCTCCTCATGGCTCGGTGTTGTGGAACTTGTTGGAGGAACAGGTGAGAACGGCTTTTCGAGCCGGCAATCCTGGCAGTTCTCGATTTCGGATCTCTCATGGTCAGAACCGTTACCGTGGAATGGCATGATTCCTCGAACAAATGCGGTCCTGGTGGGAGACCCGTGGAGCGGAGAAATGTGGTTAGTCGGAGGACAGCTTACCTCAAGCTCGGCATCCCGGGATCTCTATGATGCCTGGAAATATGATGCCGAAAGTGGAAAATGGAGTGCAGTGAAGGGTGTGAGCGATGGTGCACCTCCTCTCGGCTTGGACGAATTCCCGTCCAATGCATCCGGCGTTTTTGAACCAAGCCACGAGAGGGTACTGATGATGGGCGATAACTTGCCAGCAGGTACCGTACTCTCCTTCAAAACCAAGAGTGCCGAGTATGAGCTGCTCGTAACGACAGGATCCGTTCCGCCCAACATGACATCCATGTCCCTGATGCTTGGTCCTGAACCACATCTCATCACACTGGCTGGTCTCTTCATGGGCAAGGGGTATGTGTATACCCTTGATCTCGATTCAATGACGTGGGCCCCCGTCGTGACCCAAGGAAAAGGACCAACGGAAAGCAAGTACATGGCGGCCGGACTTCAAGGGGAGACCTTGATATCCCTAGGCGTACAGCAAGACGCGAGTCTAAATTTTCGAAGTCTGAACCTTACGACGCAGACGTGGACGGAACTGGGTTCAATCGTTCCACCAACAGGCATCCAAAAGCTCGTCAGCTTTGGCTTTGATCCAGCCAATCTTCAAGGATTGATCCTTCTTCGTGACTCGCAAGATGAAGTTAAAACCTGGGTTGCAGACTTCAAGATTCCTGCTCTTCTACCACTAGAACCCTGGTGGCCACTCAAGGAAGCAGGTAGCGCCTTCGTCTTCCATCCTGAGTTGGGAGCTGTGTCGATGGGCGGCCGCTCAGAAGGCGGACATATCACGTCCTCAATCTACAATTTCGAGCAAGTATGCGCACCTTAGGTTTCGCCAGACGACAAATCCTGAGTTTTCGCGTTGTCTCAACGAAGGCAAAGCGATAGAAAAGCACCGTGAAGACACGTGTACTCATCGTTGGAGGAGGATTCGCAGGTGCCTCGGCAGCAGCAGCACTAGCGAAGGATGACCAATTTAAGGTCACACTCATCGAGGAAGAAAAAGTTCCGGGTGTTCATAGCTCTGGCCGCAATGCCTCCATGGCCAGACGCGTGATCGAGGATCCGCTCTTATCTAAACTGGCATGCATGAGCATTGAAGGCATTCGTCGTCTCGAAATTGAGAGCGGTGTGCGACTCATGAGTGCCCAAGGCGGACTATTGATTGGTCGATCATCGGAGATTGAACCTCTTTATCGGTCGGCATCGGTTGTACCCGAATTGAAGAGCGACATGCAGCTTCTCGACAGGCATGGGCTCATAGGAAAAGTTAGTGTTCTTGACGAAGCCGAAAGCGATACAGGAATCGCAACCTCAGAATGTGGCGTTGTCGATATTCATGCCCTTCTCTCGCATTACTTCCACCTTGCCAGGACGCGTGGTGCCGAGTGCCTCACAAATCACCGACTCGTGGCTATCGATACAGAAGGTGGAATGATCAAGCGCGCTTGTGTCAACGGATCGTGGCACGATGTCGATGTCATAGTGAATGCGGCAGGCTATGCAGCCAATCATATTTCGAATCTGGCAGGATTGAGTCCGCTACCTCTCAACCCGTCGAGGCGACACCTCTTTGTGACCTCCAGTTGGACTCAAGTAGAGCCCAACTGGCCTTTTGTGTGGGACATAAGCCACGGACTGTATTTTCGTCCTGAGAGCGGTGGCCTTCTCATGTGTGCCTGTGACGAGACCGCCTGGAGCAAAGGCGATGTCCCCGTTGATGAGACAATGCGACAGATACTGGCTGAGAAATTTTCAGCCTTTGTCCCAAAGTTAACAGAAGCTCGTCCTGCGTACGTCTGGGCAGGTCTTCGAGTACTGACACCCGATGGACGTTTCATTATCGGAGAAGACCCAAGAATGAGGGGCTTTTATTGGGCTGCGGGTCTCGGAGGTCACGGTATGACGACCTCCTACGGAGTAGGAGAACTTGTCGCGCAGGCGCTTACGCAAGAGCGCTCGAGAGACGACTTAATTGAAGCCTTTAGTCCAGGAAGGTTTCTAAAATCTACCGATAAGTCGTTTGCGGCGTAAGTAGAGAAATCCCACCATTACCAGAAGCCACATTGGCGTCGTTGCCGACGTTGCACCGCTGCAGCCCTCTGGCTCGTCGGCACTCCAAGGTTTGCCCTCTGTTACATTGGGAGTTGGGGCCACTGTATCATCATTATCAGCAGCACCATCAGCTTCATTAAAGACCTCTTCGGCCCCCTCCCCGTCGTCTCCGGAAGCATCCGAATTGGGTTCTGGTGGGGCGGAAGCTCCTGCATCGGATCCGAATTCGCCATCAGGGACACAATCGACCCAGCCATGATCGTCATCGTGACCGCAGACTTCGTCGCTCCCACACTCTTTTGTGGCAAGCTCGCCCTCCACACACCAAACGGCTAGTTTTTCAGTGTCACACATTCCCTCGTCGGGAACGCCAGCACAAGCCGTCAGTTCTTTGGCAATGCATAAGTAGCCGTCGCCATAATCGTCGTGTTTGGCACAAATTTCATTCGCCGGGCACTTTGCGGTCTTCAGCACACCATCATCGCACCACTCCACCGTCTTGGCATCAACACAGTGGCCATGTCCATCGATCCCCTGGCATCCCATCGCCTTTACTTCGGCGGCAGGCATCGCTAGGAAAAACGATACGAAAATGACGGTTCCGGTGGCTAGGATCTTCATGAGAAACCCATAGTAGGGGCTTGGATCGTATCGAATCAAAAAAAGATGACTCGATAGGTTCCTACCACTGCACCGCACAGAACTGTTCGTAGTCTATAAGTTCGGTAATGGTGGGGTTCTTTGAGCAAACAGGACAATTAGGATCGCGACGTACTTTTAATTCACGAAAGCTCGTATGAAGCGCGTCATAGCTCACCAGACGCCCTTTGAGAGAGTCACCTGTCTCAGTAATGATTTTCAACGTCTCCACCGCTTGCATGGTGCCAATCACACCACAAATAGCTCCGAGAACACCGGCCTCCGCACAGCTCGGTGCAAGCTCAGGAGGAGGAGGCTCAGGGTATAGACAACGGTAGCAAGGCCCGTCCTCGTAGTTGAACACCGTACATTGTCCATCAAAGTGAAAGATGGAGCCATGCACATTGGGAATTCCAAGAAATACACATGCATCGTTGATGAGATAACGGGTTGGAAAGTTGTCCGTTCCATCCACGACAATGTCGTAGTCTTTAAAAATCTCCATCACATTGGAGGAATTGAGTCTCTCATCGTAGGTGTTGATCGTGATGCCGGAGTTGAGGCGCGACAATGTCGCATGCGCGGACTCAACTTTGCTCGTGCCAACCACGCTCTCATTGTGAAGAATTTGGCGCTGTAGGTTCGACATGTCGGCTTTGTCGTTATCGATGATCCCAAGGGTCCCCACACCAGCGGCGGCAAGGTAGAGTGCCAATGGAGAACCGAGACCTCCTGCACCCACGCATAGAACACGACTTCCTAAGATCTTAAGCTGTCCAGGCTCACCAAGTTGCGGAAGAATAATCTGCCGTGCATAGCGAGCGAGTTGGTCCTGAGTCATTCGCTCTGGATGATCGAGCTCATAGCCAGCTCGACTCCAAGCACCAACACCTCCCTCAACACTGACGACGTCGGTATATCCAAGTTCTCCAAGGCTCGCTGCTGCCATGGCACTTCGTGTTCCTCCGGCGCAATAGATGGCAAGAGGAGTCGCTCGCTTCGGGCAGATACCCTCAATTTTTGGCTCGAGGAAACCACGGGGAACTAAGGTGGCTCCCTTGATCACACCATTTTGGTGCTCATCAGGCTCACGCACATCCAGAACAAGTAAGTCAGGGTTTGACCCCATCTGTTCCTTCAGTTCGTGGACTGAAATTTCACGTATAGTTGCCTTGATGGCCTGCAGATAATCAGCGAATGACGCCATTTTTGACTCCTTTGGTCAACAATCCGTCCAGACCATATGCACGAGTTCCTCTCGGTGCAACGTCTTTTGACACTCGTCACAATCGAGTTGCTCCCCTTCTCTACTGGTGCGATGCTCTGCTTATGGACGCGCCGCACCCATCTCATCGTTATCTAACCCTGCCCGCATGGGCTCAAGGCGAGCAGTCTTCGACACCTGCCAAAGGATTGGATCTTAGTGTTCCCGCGCACGCCGCGAACCCTCCAGGAGCACTACTGGAAGCTATCAGGTCCATTGATCTCGCATCGAGAGCATGCCACACGATGAGCGACCTGCGTGAAACAGCGAGCATACAACTCAATGTCCCGAAGGAACTAACCTACATCGGACCTGGCATTGCGTATCTCTTTCGCCTCATATGCCAAAGCACACTTCGGCCTGGAGAGCATGTTGCGATCTGTGAGCCAACTCCTGATTGGGTCAAACGCTGTATTTTAGCGGTTGGAGCAGCGTACGTAGACATTGGTCGAGACTGGAGGATGAATCCTCTAGCAGGAGCCATGGAACGGCTCCTGGAAGATGGCGATATACGCATGGTTTTCAGTGAAAGCGTCTGCTCTACAACGGGTGCGATGGGCATCGATCCTCGCGATATTGAAGGTGTTCTGTGGGTTCAAGATCACACCTATAATCCCTCACCGGCGATCGCAGAAAACGGACTCCACCTTCTCGACTTCAGCCTAAGGGAGGGTGTGCTAGGCTTACCGATTTGCATCGCGACAGGACTACCCCATTCAATCGAGTCCCTATGGCGCTTGGATCCGAATCCACCCATGTCTCAGCAAGCTGTCGCAATGGCGGAGTACTCACTTACCAATCAAGAGCTCTTTGAGAAGCGCTGCAATCAATGGGCGGAATGGCGAGAGGCTCTGAAGGCGGAGATAGCCACCTTCCACGGTCTTGAGCTTCGTGGACAGTACGGTCCGGCCTCCATGCTCAGACACGTCGATATGACCAGTACAGAGCTTCAAGGCGCATTGGAGGCGCAGGGTATTACCGTCGAAGCAAAAGAATCCCACACCTACCATGATCATGTCATAATACGCGTGCCGGAGCCCGCGGAACTGCAATCATTACAAGGTGCCCTTGAGGCTATTTGCCCCTAGAAGCTGGCTCCAAGGGACATCAGGGCCTGCTTGGCTTGTTCGGCCTTCGCTCCGCCTGGGCGTAGCCTGATAAACTTCTTGTAAGCCTTGATCGCTTCGCCCTTCTGACCTTGGGTTTGGCAGGTACGTCCGATGTAGAAATATGCCTGTGCATACCCCTTGGAAGCAGCCTCTTTATAGACCGCGAGTCGTCCACCACCCGCTTTTGCAGCAAGCCGTCGATAATCTCTCCAGCTCAATTTCTCACCACTATCTGAAGCAGGTGGCTCGGCTTTCTTAACCTCTTTCTTGGGTTCTTTCTTTGGCTCTTTCTTCGGTGGAGTCTTAGCGACCACCTTGTCTGGTCGCTCCTTCGCAGAAGCCTTCGGTGTCTCCACAACCTTCGCCACAGCCGTATTCTCTTCCGCCTTTGCCTTGCGCGCTTTATTCAGCCCGTTGATGGCAGTTTTGTTAGAGGGCTGTAGCTCTCGAATGTTTTTGAAAACTTGAATCGCTACGTCATACCGCTTGCCCCTGAGTGCACGTTTTCCGCGTGTCTCAAGCGCCTCGATATAGCTTGGTTGAATCGATGTTTGTAGCCGTTCGATTTTCGGCTTCAGTGAACTCTGCTCCACAAAATCTTTCACCGACGCAAGCCTATCCCAGGCTTTCGCATACTTGCCTTGATCGGCATGTCCTTCAGCCTCAGACAGCGCGGCGGCCGTCATCAACTCAATATTGGCCTTCTCCGCACATTGTTGCGCCTTCACGTTAGACCCATCGACATCGAGAATTGCACCACAATGGCGTTGGGCGGCTTTCCAGTCTTTGGCAGCAACCAACGAGTCTATCTTTTTCACGCGCTCGGCTAGCGTTTCTTTGGTCGCACCCGGATTCGCCGCACCGTTGGCACCACTCGGTGTTCCCGACGAGGCTGGTGAAGACGGCGTCGCTGCGCCTTGGGAACCTGCAGCACTGGTCGTCGCCGATTGCCCCTCGCTTCCCTCGGTAGCAGAGACGGACTTTGACTGCTCGAGCTCGGCCGAATCACCACCCGACCAGAGCACCGCAAAGACTCCACCAGCAGCGAGCAACAAGAGCAGCGCCACAATCCAGAGCTTACTCCCTCCCTGCGGTGAGGCGGAAACGGGCGCTACATCGGGAGCACTGGATACCTTATCACGCCACTCTTCAGGCCGGTAAACAAACGTTTCCCCTGTCTCCACGAAGCGCATTCTAACGTGCCCGAGCTCGATGACGTCACCGCGACGTAACACACTCTGTTTGTAAAATTCATCGTTGATCTTCAAGCCGTTGGCGCTGTCGAGATCAAATATGGTGATGCGTCCACCCTTAGACACGATTCGGGCATGATTCCGGCTGATAGAGCGGTGATCGACGATCACGTCGTTTTCATCCGTTCGTCCGATCACTATTTCAGAGCCGCTTAAACGGAACTCATTCCCGGCTAACTCCGTGTTGACCGCGACGAGGGTTGGGACATCCGCCACGATGCGTGTTTTCTTTGAAGCCTGCTCACGGGCAGCTTGCTCGATATCATTAAGATTGATCATCGAGGTCGAATCGACGCTTCCGACACTCTTTTCGATCGTCGTCGGAGCTTCCTGTCGCTTTGCTTCTTTCTCAGCCTTCTTCTTCAGCTTTTTCGGGGCTTTGGGTGTGGCCGGTAGCGTATCCGCTTGTTGTTCTTCGGCTTCGACCTTCAACTCATAGTCCCCGATAACAACCACATCTTCACCGGTAAGTGACTTCTTCTCCTTGAGACGTAATCCATTCACTCGCGTACCGTATCGACTCACATCTTCAACGAAGATTTGACCATCTTTACGAACGATACGTGCGTGAATCCGGCTAACATTGCGATCCGTCAGCCGAATGGTGTTTCCCTCTTGCCGACCAACAGTGATCTTGTCCCGCTTAACGGTCACCACCTTGGTCTTTCCAGCGTCATCTCGGATGTGGAGTTTGTACATACTCAGCCTGATCAAAACCGGTGCGGTGAAGACCGTGTCCGGCACAAAGGTACTTACTCATGGCGTAGCAGATAAACTACACGATGACAAGGTGACTACATGCGAGTTCGGGCTCTTATTCCCAACCATATCGATTCATTAAACAGCCACATGAACTGCAACAGACCTTTTTGGGGACAAAAAACCCCGTGGTTCTGGTGGCAGGGTCAGGATCCCCCAGACTCTCGTTTGAACCTGGGAATAGACCATTCAGCAACGATGAGACTCTCTGGCTGGTAGATCGACGCCGATCGAGAGATGCACACTGATTTCGGCAAAATCTATCAACGTTGGCCTGGTTCCAAGAAGACCGATTCAAGTGAGTTTGGGCGAGATCGCGCTGAACAAGCTTGGCATGAAAGTTGAAGTTACGAGGGGCGCTAGGAGAGGCAACAACATCCAACAATTGCTGGAGGCAAGGATATGGCGCGCATTGGCGAAAAAAAGACACGGCTAGAATTTGAGAAAAACGCTCTCGTCCATCTACACGACTTGTATGGTGCTGCGATGCGGCTTACACGAAATCCGGTCGCTGCCGAAGACTTGGTGCAGGAAGCAGTTCTTCGTGCTTGGAAGAATTGGGCAAACTTCAAGAAAGGTACCAATTGCCGCGCATGGTTACTCCGAATCCAGACCAATACGTTCATCAATGGCTACCGACGAACACGAACAGAGCAGGACTTTCTTGATTCCAAGCGGATGGGCACGGTCGCGGACGGGTCGTACCTGCGGCATGGTTCGGAGGCATGGTCCAATCCCGAGAAGGGCTACGAGCACAACAATATCTCGAACCCGGTATCAGCGGCACTCAATCGTCTTAAGCCAGAGTTTCGAACCGTACTCGTTCTGAGCGATATGAATGATATGAGCTACAAGGAGATCTCAAGCATGATCGATGTTCCAATCGGAACCGTCATGAGCCGCCTCTTCAGAGCGCGCCGAAACATGCGAGGCATGCTCACTGAACATGCTCGCACATACGGTTTCGGTGCCTCTGCCCAAGCAGCCTAAAGGCCTGCTGACCGACGACGCCAGGCCAGCCCGACAAATAGTAGCCCCAAGAGGGTCCAAAGGATCGGGCTAGGGCTGGTTGCTCCTTGGCAACCACTGTCTTCTTTGGCAGGAGGAACGGGCGTCGACCCGAGATCATCAGACACCGTATCGGCTTCATCGGTATCCGGTGTCGGCGTCGGCGCTTTTGATTCCCAGGTTTTGTAAGGAGTCACAGGCATTTCGTAGTTATTGGTGTTATGGACGTCATGACCGAATCCACTCCACTCGAAGATACTTCCGGTTTTGCCTACGGTATCCCAAACGTAGAGCCAACCATCTCGGGTCGTAACTGCCACCTCGAATAATCCGTCACCGTCGAATTCACCGACCGCAGCCGACGCGATAATCCAGCCTCCGGTCTGCTTCGGCCAACCTTCGGGTTCCTCGCCACGATAGTTCCAAGAATGTACGAGGTATCCACCCGAGCCAATAACAACCTCAGGATCGTTATCGTTATTGAGGTCTACGATGGTCGGCGTGTTGAAGAATTGCCAATCATCCATAACCCGTGGAAAGCCTTCCAGCATCATCCCTGTATCGGTATCCCAACCGGACAACTGGTGGTCGAAGTAGCCTCGGGTACCACCGCCAGCGAACGTAATTGCAAAGTCAAAGCCTGCAGTACCTTTGACGAAGTCCAATCCTCCTTCCGGGTCAATATAACCAATGGCCCCATTGTTCATGAGAACGTAGACCGGGCTGTCAGCTGAATCGGAGCCTGGACCAAACTCTTTGTTGTTCATCTTCTTGTAAATGGAACCGTCAGAGCGGAAGATCCAACCTTGGGTACTGATCGTGTCGAAGCTGATCTCTAGTTTTCCGTCGAAGTCTAGGTCCGCAAGGATTGGATTGGAGGGTACACCTCGACCAACGATTGGAAGCACGTCCACCATCAGACCGTAAAGAGACTGTGGCCAACCCTCCGCAACTTCGCCCGTCTCCCCCTCAAGAACGTAGGCAATGGCCTCGTTAGAGGCATCCTTAGCACCAAAAACCTCGCTGGTTCCAACAGCGATTTCCGGCTTTCCGTCACCATCAATATCACCGATAGCTGGCGTGCAGACGATTCTCTCGGTGCGTTCATCTGCTGGGCTGGAACCTACGCGGACCGGGTAAGGTGCGACTGGTGTTCCGTCATGCTCCCAGATGTAGATGTGCTGATCCATAGCTGCACAGATGATCTCAAGATCGCCATCACCATCCATGTCGTAAAGCACGGGCGATGCAAAGAATCCGCTGTCCGTGACATGGGTCTTACCAATTTTTTTGAGGGACCAATCAACAGTTTTTGGCCAACCTTCTCGAGTGCTTCCGTCGTGCTCGAAAACGTAGACATAGCCGTCCCACGTGGAAACAACGATCTCCAATGTTCCATCACCATCAAGGTCACCAGCGGCCGGGGGCATCATAACCGTTTGCTTCACGTCTGGATCGATTGTTCCAACCTGAGCGATGCATCCAGCCTTATCCTCGCGGAAGGAGCAGGCACCTCTAGCATTTACTTCAAACTCGGGGTCCATTGCCCGGCGCACATGCAGGTTCACAGGGAAGCCAGCCGCTTCGGTACCGTCGCTTTTGTAAGCATGGACGGTTCCATCGGCAAGACTCACGATGAGCTCCTGAACACCATCTCCGTCGATGTCCGCAAAGAAGGGTGAGGCTTCACCCGATGATCCCAAGTGCTTTGGAAATGCAGGCAACAAGTCCGGATCGCGCTCGAGTAAAAACCCTTTGCGGTGTTCGCCGGTGATACTCGTACCATCCTTTAGCTTACCCGTTGCGCGTAAACGAACCGTCACGGCATTCTGGTGAGAGTCTTTCAGTGGTTTGTCCAGGTCGAGATCAACCTTGGTGACATCCCAGCTTGCAAGTGTCCCCTCCGTGCCTTCTGTGGTTCCCTCCGCGATGAGCTTGAAGTCCTTATCGAGCGGCGCCACGCCAAGTGCGTATTCAATAACCCAGTCTACAGAGTCGAAACGCGCTTTAAGTCCATCTCGCCTCTGATTAATGCGGCCAGTGATATCCACAGATGGTGTGCGGTCTGGGTAGATCACCTCGAACCAGAGCGGTTTAACTATATCGACTTCGGGAGGAATCCGTCCCTCGATGATCGCGTCGACACTCTTACGAGCATTGTTTCGGCCGTAGCCAAAGTGCCAATCCCAACCCTCCGTGGAGGGGAACTTTGTTGGGTCTGAATCGTCCGGGTTAACATTGATATCGTCGACGTTCAGCGTCATGACCTGCTTAATTTCCTCGGCAGAAATAGGTGGCACATCGCCGGTACCCAGTCCGACTTTTAAAGCTGCCGCATAGAGAAGACCCGCATGCCCCGAACTGACGCCAGTTGCCTCGGAGGAGCAGCCTAACCCTGGACTCGAGAGTAGCAACTGCATTCCATAGTTGGTGCAGTTGTTGAAATTGAGATAGGTCGTGGACTGAGATGCAGACGGTCCGTCGTACTGAATCGCGTGGACGTAAACCGTGTGGTTGTTGGTCCCAGGAAAGTTGTGATGGTAGCTCAATTCATCGGCGGCGGACGCAATCACAACCACGTTATTGTCGTAGGCATAGTTAATGGCATCCTGAGAAAATGGCGTGTTGTTCACGGAACCAAGAGCTTCCTGAATCACACTTGCGCCTGAGTCCGTGGAAAAGACGACACCCTGAGCAAAGTCGTTTGCGTCCACAACGAAGCTATCACCCACGCGTACCATTAACGCCGTGCAGTCTGGACAAACACCGATATCACCGATGCCATTGTTGCCTTCGGCTACAGAATCACGTGCTTCACCATTTCCATGCCCAAAGCGAGTATCGTCATACGCATCGTTGTCATCGGAGAAGAAATCCCAACCACTGATGTCGTCGATGTATCCGTTACCGTCGTCGTCTACGCCATCAGAGCATTTCTGAATCAAATCTTGGGGATCGAGCATGCCGTTGTCGTTTGCGTCCCACGCGGCCAGAGCGTCCTCGAGACTTTGGGCGGCCGCATAATCGCGGATATCAAACCAGCCACTCCCATCCACGTCGAACTCATCGGCACCTTCTGGCGGTTCAGCCATTGGCGTTGGCTTACAGTTCCCCAACTCACCACGGTTGAGGTAGTACTTGTTTACGAGGTCTTCGTTATCCCAGTACACACCGGAGTCGAGTACAGCGATAATAACTCGCCGATCGCCGGTCGTGATTTGCCATGCTCGGTCGGCAGCTAGGCCGGTACCCATGGCGATTTCCTCTTCCCGGAAACCTTCTGTTTCGGTCCACTCCTCGGGAACGTAACTCCAGAAATTCCATTGTCCTTTGTAGCCAGGATCATTCGGTTGATCTAACCGCGGGTCCTCATCAGGCCCGTTAGGCCAAGCGAACGCAACGGATGGGAGAAGAATAAGAAGAAGTGCAAAGAGTCGAAAGGACGGTCGCCGCATGGCTGCTCCTGAGGATGCATTGGAAAAGGTGCGACAGTCATAGTCAAAAGCCTCCGGTGTATCAAGAACACAATCTGTCCCAGAAGACTTCTTGGAGAATCGATCTAGGTGACCGGCCAGGTCGCATTCGGGATTGACTCGATTCGCGTGCTTGGATAAGTCATCAACGTTCTCGTTTAACCTCGGAGAAGCATTATGCTCAAGACCATCGAAGCCCGCGAAAGCGCGGATACAATTCAGGCCGTGTTTGACACAACCATGGGCTCATTCACGATCCAACTCTTCCACAAGCGCGCACCGAAGACGGTGCAAAACTTCATCGACTTGGCCGAAGGCACCACTGAGTGGCTTCACCCGCGCACCCGAGCCACGCAGAAGGGAAAACGATACTACGATGGACTTGGATTTCACCGCATTATCGATGGCTTCATGATCCAAGGCGGCTGTCCCGAGGGTAGCGGGCGAGGTGGCCCCGGATACCGATTCGCAGATGAGTTTCACCCAGAACTGTGCCATGACGGCGCGGGTGTCTTGTCGATGGCTAACGCAGGCCCCAGCACGAATGGCTCGCAGTTTTTCATCACATTGGGCGCAACGCCGCACCTTGATAACCGCCATGCGGTTTTCGGAAAGGTCGTAGACGGACTCGATATCGTCGAGGCAATTGGCTCGGTTGCGACCGGTATGCAGGATCGACCAGTCGAACCTGTATCGATCAACACCGTCACCATCCAGCGCAGCTAAACCATCTTGGGACTGCGCGAACTTCAAGAGCGGTGGGCAAAGAAATACCCAGCGCTAGGTTTGGTGGGCAATACGCCCCTGGTGCGTTTGCATCTATTCGATGATGAATGCCCGGGGGTCGAGGTCTACTCGAAAGTAGAGGCATTCAACCCTGGGGGCTCTCTCAAGGATCGACCTGTTCTCTACATGCTTCTCCAGGCTTTGGAAGACGGTCGGCTAACTCCCGATAAGACGGTGATCGATAGCTCGAGTGGAAACGCGGGAATTGCGTACTCGTGGATAGGACAACTGTTGGGCATCAAGGTGAAGCTGGTGATTCCCGACAATGCCAGCGCGGAGCGCAAGAAGCGTATGCTGGCTCACGGCGCGGAAATTCATTACACAAGTGCTCAAGATGGTTATGACCATGCGCTTATCGTCGTTCGCGAAATGGCGGCGGCGGATCCCGATAAGTATTTCTTCTCCGACCAATACGGCAATGACTTCAATTGGCGAGCCCATTACGAAAGTACGGCCGAAGAAATTTGGGAGCAAACGGGGGGGCGAGTCACCCATTTCGTCGCTGGAGTGGGGACGGGCGGTACCATCACGGGTGTCGGGAAGCGCCTTAAGGAGCTCAACCCGGAGATACAGATTCATTGCGTGGTACCCGAAGCCTTCCCTGGCGTGGAAGGCCTCAAGCCGCTCAAAGATCCGGACGATATCATTCCAGCGATCCTCGATAAGAGCGTGATAGATCACATGTGGGATCTCGACGTGGATATTGCGTGGGAGGCCAATCAAAGCCTCGCTAAAGTTGGCCTTTTCGGAGGACAATCCTCAGGCGCCTACTTAAACGGAGCATATCAAACAGCCAAAAGTATCGAACAAGGTGTTGTTGTGACAATGATGTGCGACATTGGCGAGCGGTACATGTCTACGCGACTTTGGGATTTGACGTAAGGGAGGCGCTGTATGCGCACGCTGCTAACCGCACTCGTAATACTGCTTGCTGCAAACTTCGGCTGTGAGAAAAAAGGCGAGGAAAACCCCAAGACCTCGGTGAAAAGCCCAACTCAGTCTCCTTCGTTTGGTGCCCTAAAGGATCGAACGGAAAAAGGCCTAAATGGGACGATTCGGATTAAAGACCAATCGCTCAAAGTAACTCCATTTGTCTCTCACGATCCGCATAGTGACCTGAAAACAAACTGCTTGAAGGCCTTCGACGACGCGACCAAGAAGGGCGAAAAGAATGCGGTGCTCTGTTACGACAAGAACCCACGGAGCAAGGTCTCCGTTCTCCGCATCGAGACCTATGATGCCAGGGGCTTTGAGAAGGCACGCGAAAATATGGCCAATCAACGCGAAGGAGCTCATTTTATCCTTCGTCACTCAGGCAGCCTTTACCAGATTCTCGATATTGCACACGCTGCACGACGAGACGGGGCGCTTCAGCCTGAGGAGATTCGCGTCTTGAGTGCCTACCCAGAGAAGGAGGAACTCCTTTACCTGGAACTCAAGCATTATCTCCCTAACCTGAAGCTAGAAAAGAAGAACCACATCCCCGCCAAAGCCGATTCGTCGTCAGAGAACCACCCAGAGAAGGGTAATGAGCACCACGACAAGGGTGACGAGCACCACGACAAGGGTGACGAGCACCACGACAAGGGTGACGAGCACCACGAGAAGCGAGGAAAGAATCACGCCGAAGCGCGAGAGGAACACGCCCAAAAGACCAAGGCGAAGGGCCACAAACCCCATCATAAGCCCAAGTCTGCCGTTGACGCGAAGGGGAAGTAAGCGGCTACGCGGTTGAACAGAGAGGGGAAGTGGTCGTAGGATGAAGTTCACTTCCATCGAGGCAGACCATGACCCAGAAACAGAGAGAACCATCAGGTAGGTTTCGCTCAGTCTCATTCATCCTACTCTTTTCCGTCCTGTGGGTCTCGACCGGCTGCGATACGCCAGGCGAGTCATTATGTGGCCAAGAGTCCCAGATGAAAGGCGTAGCTGTAACGTCTTCCTCAGTAAATTGCGGCGTAATCACGTTACCTGAAATTGAAGATGCCACGCTTTATACGTGTGATGGTCAAACACAAACCATCATGGATACTGTGCGTAATCACGATGTGACATACATCACGTTTGGCGCGCAGTGGTGCACGGCATGTCAAAAGGAAGTCGCGATTATCAACAGCGAAATTGTTGAACACTTTGATGCCGCTAAGGTTGGCGTCATTCAAATCCTCGTGGAAGACAATTTGGATGAACCACCAACCGCTGGGGTTTGTCAGGCATGGGCGGACTCACTCAAGCCCGAATTCACCCTCTTGACCGACTTGAACCAGGCGACTGTTCCGCTCTATTTTGAAGATGGGATTTCGATACTTCCGATGCATCTTATCGCAACACGAGACGGGAAGATCCGGTACGAAGCGCTCGGACCGATGACTGATGACCTCCAAAGCCTTATCGAACCGTGGGTTGATACACCTTGAATTCCACCGACAAGCTCGTTCTATTGGTTGGCTGCGGCTACACAGGCCTCGAACTCGCCCAACGGTTGACCTTCAAAGGCGTCCCGGTTGTGGGCACCACGCGCTCGGTCGAACGGAGCGCTGTCATTCGTACACGCGGGGCATCAGCAATTATCCTCGATATGAATGACCTCACGCCCCTGAAGAAAGTGCGTGGCAGACTTCGAGCGATCGTTCACATGGCCCCTCCCGTGAAAGAGAGTGATGGATCGTATGGCGACAAAACAGGCGACTTGCTTGAGTGGGCTGCGAACGAAAACCTCGAACGCTTTATATATGTCTCATCCACAAGCGTTTACGGAGACCATGGAGGAGCCGTCGTCGACGAACACTCGCCATGCCAACCCGACAGTCCGCGAGGTAAGAAGCGACTCGAAATTGAGAACTTGGTGTTAGGCTCAGGTCTTCCGTCGATGGTCGTTAGACCATCGGGTATCTACGGACCAGGACGCTCCATGCTGCACCGACTTGCTGCCCGGAAGTATCGACTTGTAGCAGGTGGACATGCCTACACTAACCGTATTCACGTCAAGGACCTCGCACATCTGCTTGAGGGCGCCCTCAAGCGAGGCGAGCCGGGCTCCATTTATCTTGGCAGCGACGCGTCTCCTACCACACAGAAGGAGCTGGTAGAGGCACTTATGGAAGAGTTTGGGGTTCCGCACCCGCCTGAGCTTTCCGCTGAAGAGGCATCGATTCGAATGCCGATCGACGTTCTGAAAATGGTGACAGGGTCCAAGCAGTTGAAGAGTGACTGGACGCTAGCAGCGCTCGGGGTTCAACTGCGATATCCTGACTTTCGAAGCGGCTGTCGCGATATCTGGCGTTCGGAGAAAACCGCACTTGAAGCCCTTTGGCGCCGAGGCGACGCCTAGGGATGGAGTGACGGATGGAGGATACAACGCCGGTTAAACCGACGGGAGTATCTGCGCTGAGGAACATCGATCCCACGCGCCTATTTGAGCGCCTCTTCGCACTGACCTTAGCTCTGATGCTCATTCCTATCTGGATGACCGATTGGCCTCCGCTACAGGACCTTGGTGGTCACATCGAGCTCATGGACGCCATGCACCGTTATGATGACGACGCACTCGCCTATAGGACAACCTACCACCTTCCCGGCTGGTTTGACGCGAATTCCCTCTCCCTCGGCATCGCCTGGCTCTTGGGCCCTTTAATCGGGACGCTAGCGACATCCAAGCTTCTCCTTAGCTTTTATGTAATTGGTCTTCCTCTTTCATTGGTCGCGGTCGCCCGGGCCTTCGAGCGCAGTCCATGGCTCGTCATGGCCGGCTGCCCTCTGGTTTTCAACGCCCTTCTCAACGTTGGATTCATCAATTATCTGATAGCGATGCCTCTCATGTTCTGGATGATTCCCTTAGCGATTAGACTCGCTCGAGAGGAAACGGTCGGCGCCGCCATTTCCATGGGAGTTTGCGCACTGCTGCTCTTCTATGCCCATGTTATCGGATTCCTCATCGGGTGGTCGATGGCAGCGTTCATTCTCACGCTCTACGGCCAACGCCGATCCTGGAAGCTCGGCCTTATCGCAACTCTTCCTTCCCTTCTGATCTTGGGCTTTTGGGTCGACCGTATGTTTCTCGACCCTGTTGCCACCGAGCTGGGAAGAACCTTTGGCACCGAGGAACGCGGACTGGCAACAACCCACAAGCCCTTCATTGATAAGTTCACGACTTTCCACGCTTGGGGCACCAACTTCTTTCGAGACAGCTTGGACGAGGTGGCCCTTGTCTTTATCGCGACCGTATGGGCCACAGCACTCTTCTTGAACCCCAAGATGAACCCAAAGAAACTACGTGAAGGGAGTAAATCGCTACACGATCAACCTCGACTCTACGGTTTAGAGATCATTACAACCGTCTGCTTCATCGCTTATCTACTCCTCCCCTCTGGGGCGAATGAAATCGCAATCCTAGCGGAACGTGTTCCCATCATGGTCATCGTATTCCTCCTCTTATGGCCACGAACGACCTATGCCACGCGAGGGATGAAGTGGCTTTTCCTTCTCGCATCCTTAGTGTCCATGGCTTACCCCTTTGCCGTACAGGCGAGGTTTACTGAGTTCGAGCGTGAAGAAATCGGTGAACTGCATGATGTTGTGGCTCATATGAAGCCAGGAAGTAGTGTCGCCTATGTGCTCCAAAGGCCAAACAGCGAACGAACCTTCATGAAGCCGCTTTGGCATATTCCGAAGGCGATGCATGCCATTCAAAATGGTGGAATCTCGCACGACAGCTTTGCAATTCGACCCTACACGCCCATTCAGTATCAAGCCGGGCAAACTCCAACTCGAGTCAGACCTCGCTTTGAACGCACAGCAAGCATCTATGAGTACGATTATTTGCTCATCCAAAGCTCCAAACCACCGACTTCTCTGTTTAAACGCGATGGTGTTGAGTTCGTCACCAACACCTCAAAATGGTGGTTATTTGAAGTAAAGGATCCTGACGAAGGTTTGAACATTCTGCGAAGTCCAGGGCGAGGAGGTTTTAGAGATCTCTACAACTGCCCGCCGGGAACCGTCTTGCGAGGATTGAGCGGAGAGAAACTCTCCGTCATTGGTAATATCAAACCTCTGTGCTCTACACCCACAAGATCGTCTATCGCCTCTACTGACATCGGAAAACCAAGACAACGAAAAAGGCGTTTAACCAAGGGCCCGGTCTATGGTCGACCCATGAAAGAAGGGCAAACCTGGGAAGCACTCTGTGACAAAGGCGAAGCGATTGCCGGTCTTCAAGGTCGCCATGAAGATTTTCTGCGAAGTCTTGAGGTCATCTGTCGGCCCGTACATAGCCTTAAGAAGAAAAACGAACGCGATTATGTGCTGAAGGCCGTCGCCACTGACCAGCCGACAAACTTCCGCGCCCTATGTCCAGAGGGCAGCGTTGCCACAGGATATAGAGGTCGTTCGGGCCTGTTTATCGACCAAGTGGGCATGAGGTGTGAAGTTTCTCGTTAGGTCATCGGAAGCACCTAAAGAGACTTGAGTCACAGCTTTCCCAGCCATTCGGGAAGGCAAGTAGAAATCGCTGTGTTTGGGACGTTTGAACGCGCTCGTCCTCAACATCGTTGTTCCTATGAGGTGGTTTCCGTGTATCTCTTCTTTTCAGCCCGCAAGAAACGCTCTGAGTTTGCGCAGTCCGTTCTGCAGTACAGCGATGGGCTTTATCGTTATGCACTCAAGTTAAGCAAGAACGAGGATGAGGCCGAAGACCTTGTCCAAGAAACCTTGTTAAAGGCCTACAAAGCCTATTCCCGGACGCGAAGGGATTCGAATCATCGTGCTTGGGCGTACACGATATTACGCAATGAATTCATCAGTCGTAAACGACGACCAAGGAGGGAAATCCCCCTCGAGCCTGGGATACAAGCCGAACACCAAGAAAAAACATCGGACACTGTCATTCCATTCAAGGGCGAGTGGCAACAACACGTTTCGGACGAAATCTTAGTCGCACTCGATCAGCTCGGAGAGGTGCATCGTTCTGTCGTCGTACTCTGTGACATCGAAGGCCTTACCTACGATGAGATTGCCCAAGTGATGGAGTGCCCCGTTGGAACCGTCCGAAGTCGTGTTTTCCACGCCCGCAAACAACTTCGTCAACACCTCAAACAATATGCAAAAGATGTAGGCCTGGAGAAGATTGATGAAGCCATGTAACGCCCTCTCGACCCACTACTCAGCATTCATTGATGGGGAGCTTACGCCACTGGAAGCTGTCGCCATCCGAAAGCATCTAAGTCGTTGTGCAGCCTGCCGTCGTGATGTTCAGCAGCTCGAAAATATGAAGCTGGCAGTACACATGTACAAAGATGCTAACCCGGCGCCTGAGTCACTAAAACATCGATTGGAAGCCACGATTCAAACCGTGGAGAAACAACGAACCCGACGGATACAGACAGGTGTTGCAGCGGCCTTGGGCGTTGCGGCCATGATCGTCGTCATCGCTTCATCCGACAAGTCTGTGGTGACGGATGTTACGCTCGCACCAACCGCACCAACCGCACCAACCGCACCAACCGCCTCAAACATGCAGCAGACAGTCTCACAGCGTCAGAGTGCTGCACCATTCTCTTCGATAACACACACACCTCGGCTGGTTGACGAATCACTATTTGGCGCCCTGGTAGACCGTCACCACGGCATTGATTTCCGTTCAATGAAAAAACACCCTGGTCTTATTTCCTTCGAGGCTCTTCCTGTACGCCTCATGGATACGGGTCCTCACCTGAGGCAGGTGGTCAATGCGAGTTATCAGCGCTGTATTCAAACCCGATCCGGCGCCTCGTTAGCGGTTCTCGACGCAACACAACTGAAACTGCCTCCACAAGCAGAAGCAAGTCTCGACCGGATCGGATTTTACGTCGAACATCGAGGATCCGTAGAGGTGAGAGTAAGTCAGAGCGGCTCACGACTCTTTGTGTTGTTAACAGACAAGGCACATCCGGCAGGGTCCGTCATTTGACCATGAGGTCGGTCGTCTTTTCCCGAGAAAGCCTTGGGCTTCCTTGAAAATGTTCTTATCTTTCTTCAATCCCAAGGATTGAAGCTTTGTACGAAGAAGCCCCAACATCACCATCCGAGAAGGAACCCAACAACCCACGACTTATCATCGTGCTTCTCATCATCGGGTTCTCACTCTCGATAGGCTTAACCTATCTGGTCAACCTAGATGGGCAATCGGAGTCCGGGGAAGGTGAAGTCGCACCACGCGGAAACCTTATGCTCGGGGAGAGAACAACCATTGAACTCTTCAAGAGAGCCTCGCCTAGTGTCGTTCATATCGTAGATACGGTGGCGCCTGCCGGACGACTCAATATGAATATTCTCGAGATGGCTAGAGGCACCGGTTCTGGCTTTGTTTGGGATAAAGAGGGTCATGTTGTCACAAACTTCCACGTGATCGAATCGGCTCTGAAGGCAAACTCGCGTACGGTTTATGTGATTTTCCAGAGCGATAAGGTCACCGAAGCAACGGTCATTGGCGTCGATCCGGACCGGGATCTGGCAGTCCTCAAAACGATTGATGCTCCCCAGGTTAGTCCCATTACTCGAGGAAGTTCTTACGACTTAGAGGTCGGACAAGGAGTGTTGGCCATCGGTAATCCATTCGGTCTGGACCACACACTAACCACCGGGATCATCAGCGGTCTCGGCCGGGAAATTGAATCGCGTAGCCGACGACCCATACGAGGCGTCATTCAGACCGATGCCGCCATTAATCCAGGCAACTCAGGAGGACCGCTCCTTGATAGCTCAGGCAGACTCATCGGCATTAATACAGCCATCGCAAGCCCCACGGGTGCCTATGCTGGAGTGGGATTTGCAGTTCCCGCCGATACGATTAATCGCATTGTACCCCAACTTATCGCTAAAGGATTCGCCGAAAATCCTGGCCTTGGAATTCATATTCTACCTCCAAGTCACACGCGCAACAGTGAGTTTGACGGCGTCATGATTCACGAAGTCATCAAGAATTCACCAGCTCACCAAGCGGGATTACGCGGGACGCACTGGAATGGGCGCCGAATCGTGCCAGGCGATGTGATTGTTGAATTGGATGGCTCGATAATACGTTCATCGTCCGATCTCTTTGACGTCCTGGACCGCCATAAAGTGGGCGATATCGTCAGCTATCAGGTGCTGAGACAATCGCGCCCTCCGAAAAAACTCCGCGGAAATCTCGAGCTTCAAGCGGTCCGCTAAAAACGCTCACTTGCAGCCGAAACTACCTTCCGCCGGAATGAAGCCACACGTCTGACCAAAGAGCGAACAGTCCTCTTGGAAGAGTTTACCATTGGCACAGAACCAAAATACCTGCTCTTCACAAATACCCACCACAGTCACATCTCCACAGGACGCCCCGACCTCTTTTTTGCACTGACCTAGCTCACAGCTCCAACCGTTCGTGCATACGCCGCAGGACCCACCGCAGCCATCGGCACCACATTCCTTGCCGTTACACTTGGGAACACACTCGGGCTCTTCCGCGCAGCCGTAGCTTCCTTCGATAGGATCATAGAGACAGGTAAAACCTTTTTCTTCCGCGCAATTGGTTTCCACCAGGTTCACTTTTTCGACGCAGGTTACGAAAATATCACCCTGACATTCCCCGTCCTCATCCACCGTGCCGCAGGGTCCCAGAGCGCAACAAAGGCCCCCACAGCCTTCGAAATCTCCGCATATTTTTGGCGCTGCGCACACACCACAATCACCGCCACAACCGTCCGGTCCACAGGTGTTCAGACCGCAGTCTGGAACACAGGCATTTTCGTAGCACAAGCCATCGTCGCCACATTCAAAACCCTCGTCGCATGAGCCACATTGCCCACCACAGCCATCCGGGCCACAGTTCTTTCCATCACACTGTGGCTCGCAAACCTCGACACACATCCCGGTAGCATCACAGACCTCAGGATAGGTGCAGTAACCGCAAATGCCGGAGCATCCGTCAGAGCCACAGACCTTCCCCTCGCAATCCGGCTCACAGGGTGCGTCAAACTGCACATCGACAGGTTTTGGTCCTACATCGAGCTCAATATCAGCCTCACTAACGTCAGCTTCAGGCTCACTATCTTCCGTTGAAGCATCAACAACCAACACCTCTGGCACGACGACAGTATCCACGCTTTCTGCATCGTCCGAAGGCGCATCAAAAGGGGGACTGGAGTCAGCAACGATCTCGGGCTGAACCATCTTTTCCGTCGCAACGGTGCAGCCGACCCCTAGAAAAGAGGCCACGGTGAGGAGGTTGAGGATGATATGCCGCTTCATGGCTACGATGTTAGCGTTAGCCTCCCTTCGACGCCAGCACGCAACCTGCTATTTGAGCTTGCTCGACCTAGCACCTATACTGACCGTCCCCCGATATTAGGGAGATCGAATGGGTCCAAGACACAAGACAAAATGGCGCGTCGCGTGGCTTGTCGCCTTGCAGATATTCACGGCTTGGGGCTGTACGGAGGCGACACTCTTAGAGGGTGGCAGCCAAGGCGATGTTACCTCAACACTCGACGTACAGAGAGATACCGGACCAGCCTACGACATCGGATTACTGACGGTCGATACGGGGCTTAGTGACGACGCACCGATGGCAGGAGAAGAAGTGGAAATCTTCTGTCTACTCGAGGGTCTACCGGACGGCGCGGAGGGACCCGCAACAAGTTGGAAGCTAGTCGAGTCTCCGGAGAACGCCCAAGAACCACTCGTAGAAGGCGACTATCTGACTTTCTACGCGGCGGGAGAATACAGGGTTCAGTGTTCAATCGACACCACCGGATTCCATGATCCGACCCCTGCCAAAATCACAGTGAGTGCCGGTGTAAGCGAGTCGATCGAGACCGTCGTGGAGCCGTCCACAATCAAAGCTGGTGACACAGCAGACGTGTCGTGTACCGGTTCTGATGAATGGGGAAACCTGGTTTCCGATTGGAAAATACAGATTTCAGGTGAGTCGGAAGGCGGCCTTGTCGCCTCACAAATGAAGGTCAAAGGATTGACCGTCGGCACCTATGGTGTTGCTTGCGCGCAAATCGACGGAAACCTTGATAATTCGCCGGCTGAGGTCGTCGTCAAACATGGGCTTCCGAAGCGCTTGAAGACGAATCTAGGAGACGAATCTATCGCGGCAGGTGAGAGTACACCGGTAACATGCGTGGCAGAGGACAGCTTGGGCAACGTCGTTCCAGACTTACCCATGACGGTCGCACTTCCGGTCGACCTTAAGATGCTCGGATTCGATGTGACGGGCACCACCTCTGGAAACTTTGCCGTGACATGTGTTCCTGCAGGGTTGGATTGGAGCGCATTTATCCTGGAGAAGGCAGTTCTCGAGATTGTTCCGGGGCCTGCAGTATCCCTTGATTTGGGCGTCATGCCCCCTAAGCCCTTTTTCGGAACCTACGAAAAAGTCACTCTCAACCCGATTGCATACGATTCGTATGGCAACCTCGTCCTGGAACCAGAACTCGTTCCCGTCTGGATCGAGCCCGATCAAGACTTCATCAAGAAAGATGAGCTTGTCTTTTCGTTCAAGGAAGAAGGTTACTATACCCTCTCAAGTGCCCTAGCCAACGATCCCGCGCAGGTGGCGTCGGTCGAAGTGGCGATTGAAGGGGAACCTCCGAGCTTGGTCGTCACATACCCAAACCGAGCCCAGACAATTCAGGGAAACAAACCCTCTGTGACCGTAACAGGTATCGCTCTCGATACCATTGCAGGCGTGGAAACAGTGCTGGTGAACGGTTTAGAAGCAAATCTGGAGGAGGATGGTTCGTTCTCAAAAATCATCGTTCCTGCATGGGGACTGAATATTCTTACCGTCGAAGCGTTCGACAGCACGGGAGCAGTAACCAAGATCACGCAAACCTTTGTTTTCGCTGAAGGCTATTACAATGTCGAAAACGAGCTTCCGCGCGTGCCCGATGCGCTCAAACTGTGGCTTTCCAAAGAGTTTATCGACGACGGGGTTCACAACCCAACGCATATCAACGATATCGCGACCATTTTAGAGGTCACGCTAGCGTCTCTAGACCTCTCCAGTGCCCTGAAACCAAGTGATGTGGGTGGAGGATATCAAGTCATCTTTTCAAACCTTGGGTTTAATCCTCCAAAGGTAAAGCTTGCGCCTATTCAAGGGGGACTCGACCTGGAGGCTAAGATCAAGAACCTCGGTGTCTCGGTCAAACTCAAAGGTGAATGCAAGGTGCTGGGCGTCGATTTATGCCCCGACTTCTCCGGCTCAATCTCGATTGAAGAAGTCGTGATCGATTCGGATATGATGATCTCTGCCAACAAAGGGATTCTCAAAACGGGGCTCAAGAATGTGGACGTCTCGTTGGGATACGTCGACCTCGACATCGACGGTATACTGGGTTGGCTCTTTGATTGGCTGATCGATTTCATCGTGAATGCCTTCACGAACGATATTGAGGAACTCTTCAAGAATGAGATTGAGGACGAACTAAGCGATCAAATCGAAGATATTTTAGACGAATTGGCTATCACAGAGACCTTCGAAATCGACGGACTTTTGCCTGGTATGCCGCCTACAAGTCTCACATTTGACACGAATATCTACTCGGCGACGTTTGATCAGCACGGGGGTAGAATCGGACTCGGCGGGCGCTTTTTAACATCTAAGAAGGTTCCCTGGAAGATTGATGGCTCAATCGCTCGCGGCACATGCCTCAAGGGGTTTCCTGTCAATTGGAAGCTACCTGGCGAGGTTAATTTTGAGGTGGGTCTCTTCGATGATTTCCTCAATCTTGCGCTGACCAGCGTTTGGAATAGCGGAACGCTGTCCATCTCTCTCGACCAAGACTCTCTCGGTGGTGAGGGCTTTGACCTCGGGGGCCTTCCTGTCGACGATCTCACCTTGGACCTCGACTTCCTACTTCCCCCCATCATCAACGGCTGCGAATCAGAGTCCCTACTCTACCTGCAGATGGGGGATATCTTCCTGGACGCTGAGCTATTTTCCCTACTCTTTGACGGAGGCGTCGGAAAGATTGGTGCGTACGTCACTCTGGAATTAAGTGCAGAGATTTTCACCACTGAAACCGATGATGGTACGGCTATCTCCATCATTATTAACGGACTAGAGTCGGTATATTTTCATTGGGAGTACGTCCCTGTGGAGTTCGAGGGAAGCGAGGATATTCTCGAAGATCTCATCAAATCAGCACTTATTGACCAAATGCTTGAGAGCCTCACAGGAGAGGCCTTGGTCGACTTTGTGGTTCCCGCACTCTCGTTGGGTGACCTGGGTGGAGCTGGAGTAAGTGTTGTACCAGTCATCGAAGAGCTTGAACGGGGTGGGGGTCATACCCTCGTCCAAGGATACCTTGATTAATCAACCAACATGAAAACACCATCCTCGATCAATCTTGATTGTCGTATCTGCGGCGCGACCAATCGCATCCCAACCGAAAGAGCTCTCGAAGACCTTTCGCTGGTTGTATGTGGTGCATGCAAGACGAGTATGCTGCGGGTAAAGGGTGAGCCATTAGTTGGTCTGCAAAACAGCGCTCTATCACACCCATGGGACCAGCAAGCGCTTGATGCGCTAAGAGCCGTGCCGTACGCCGATAAGCTACTTTCAAAGGTATTCAGTGCCACCCTCGATAAGTTGGCCCGATTCAACCTACTCGCGAACACTGTGCAGGTGAATGAAGCCCAAGCACCGCGTTTATGGGCACTTTACTTGGAGGCTGCTGGAAGGATCGATGTCGATCCACCGCCTCTTTTTATTGCGCAAAATCCGACGATGAATGCATTCGCAGCCGGTGCAGGCTCGCCTCTTGTGTCGGTCACATCAGGTCTATTGGATGGCATGGGAGACCGTGAAATATTGGGCGTACTCGGCCACGAACTGACCCACGTAAAACTGGGACATGTCCTTTACCGCACCTTGGCCGTACTTATGGCGTCCGGAAGCCTCAACGTGCTCGACAAACTGCTGGGCATCGGACGCGTTCTTGTTCTTCCGATTCAAATGGCGCTGATGCGATGGAGCCAAATGAGCGAGCTATCGGCCGATCGGGGAGAAATCCTTGCCACAGGATCCCTCGAGACATTCGTACGGACCCATATGCTCCTGGCGGGAGGAACGAGCCGTTTCATCGACGAGTTAGATGTGGGTGCGTTTGTCGAGCAAGCCCATGCGGCTGAGAAATTGCGAGATTCGGATTTTGTGGTGATGGCCTTCGATACAATGAGCAATGTGCATCGAACCCACCCACTTCCCGCATGGCGCGTTCATCATGGACTCACCTGGGCACAAACTCCTGCATTTTTCGAGATACTGGGTGGAAAGGCACCTGAACTTCTGGAATCGCCATGAACCCAATGCGCCTTCTCTTCGTGATGGCAATCGTGTGGCAAGGTGCGTGTTCGGAACTGCAATTTGTCGCAGATGAGGCGCCCAACGAGGAGGAGAAGGCAGCGCAAACCAACGATGAAGCCCCCTCACCCAAGCCCCAAGCCCCCTCCTATGACCGCGCGCTGGATGCGGCTAGTAAGCGCCTAGAAGGTACGCAGACCAAGACATCCAAAGCGATGCGTGAACTCCAAAACGAGGCGGGCGGTGGACCAGCTATACTTGAGGGCGGGCAATGGTCCGAGAAAGCAGATGCTGTCATGGACGCAGCTCAATCGCTCGAAAGTAAGGAGGCCCAGGAGTTAGTAAAAGCCCTGGAAAAACTTCGTGATGAGCTGGAGTCCACCGAATGGACCGGCGAGGAAGAATCCGATCTCAATCGAGCAAGACGCGTGGCGGAGGCTGAGCAGATCCTAGCCAGAATCTTCATCCAAGTTGCTGACACGATGGGTGCAACGGAAGCACAGCCTCCGGAATCTAAGCAACAAGCGAGGAGACGAGCGTTAGAGGAACTTATAGACGCTCCGCTTCCCCACGAACATGTGGGCTCATTGGAGCCTAAGGATCCACAGTATAAGGGGCTAAAGAACGCGAAAAAGCGCTACGACAAGATTGTGAACCAGGGCGGCTTTAAGCCACTTCCGGAGAGTTTCAAAGGTCTGAAACCGGGGAAGGACGATCCACGCATCGGTCAGATCCGAGCGCGGTTGGCGCAAGAAGATCCAACCCTCAAGCCGACCGGAAATACATGGGATGATGCCCTGACCAAAGCTCTGATACGCATTCGAATCGCCAACCAATTACCAGTTCGACGACAACGACGCAGCCCAAAGAAACTATTGGATAAAGCGCTTCGCAAAAAGCTCGCGACACCGGCATCGAAACGTTCGGCTAGGCTTAAGAAAAATATGAGACGGCGCCGAAAGAGCCCCCTTCGCAAGCACCCCTATAAAGTCGTCATCAATCTACCCGAGTATTACGGCGAGGTTCACGACGGAGATGAGGTCGTTCATCGCTTCAAAGTGATTATTGGAAATACCAAAAAGAAGCGGAACAAGATGATTAACGCGACACCGCGAATCCAATCCCTCATCAAAACCATTGTCTTCAATCCTTACTGGACCGTACCTCCTAGGATCTGGAATGACGAAATCCGTCCATCCACGGAGAAGAAGGCCGAAACCAATGAAGACGGAAAGACCTTTGACGAATTGCTTGAAGAAAAGGGATTTCAACTCTCTGGCAAGAACCCCGAAAAGCCTATAGTCAGAATGAAGCCGGGTCCTGGTAATGCTCTTGGACGTCTCAAATTTCTATTCGAAAATCGACATTTCGTTTACCTGCATGACACCCCAAACAAACGCCTCTTTTTGAAGGTCAAACGTCCGTTTAGTCATGGATGCATTCGGGTACATCAACCACGACTGCTAGCAGAGATTCTATTGACCCATGACGGAAGCTGGGAGCGAGTCAAAGCAAAGCGTGTCTTCTCTCATTATCGCGAAACACCGATAGAGCTGACAACGCCGATCCCCATCGTCATCGAGTACTTTACTGCGACGACAGACAAGACCGGAATGGTTCACTGGCATGACGATGTCTATAACAAGGATTCGAGTCTTCTATGACCGCTTACCGCGACTTCCTCGATGAGCATGGATGGGTGGTGATTAAGGGGGTCCTTTCCTCTGATGATGTCCGTCGCTTAAGCCAAGCCTACGACGCGCTAATCGATCCAGAGAATCGTGCACCGAGTAGTACGGATGTCGTCCAACTTACCGAACCTCACCTCAGGCACCGAATATTCGCAGAAAACCTTCAGCATCCGGACCTATGGAAACTGGTCACAAAGACGCTTAGTTGGTCAGCAGCGCAGCTCCTACAAGACGTTCTCCTATACCGAACTGCGCCGTCTTCCGGTCGTGTCGAGTGGCATTGCGACCACACATATACCGCGTTTCTCAACCCTCCAATTCTAGCATCGGTAAGAGTCGCTTTGACCCATTCGAGACCTGTCTCTGGGTGTCTTCATGTCGTCGATAAGAGCCATACTCTCGACCGAACATTTTCATCCGACATTTTTGGGTCATCGATTCATCGAGGGGTCTTAGAGGAACTCTCGGAACTGAGCAATGGTGACTTTAAGCCGGACATTCGAGCGATTGAACTCGAACCCGGAGATATAAGTATTCACCACTCAAAGACACTACACGCGAGCTTCGAGAATCATACGGAGGAGGAGCAAAAGGTCATCGTTCACCACATTTTCGACGCTCGATGCAAATTCGATCCGACGAAAATTCCGAGCCCGGACGCAATTGCCCACTTTCCTGTCACATCCAAGGGTCAACTGGACACGAAGCGTTTTCCTGTCTTGGGCTAAACCTCAGTAGTGAAACTGGAGGTGAGACTTATACGTGACGTCACTTCTGTATCCATCCTCAATATCGCGGATAGTCATGCCCAGCCGATTTAACCATCGCAGCCTACCTCGATAGAAAGAGAGGGAAAAACCCGCACTGATATCCTTAATGTCGGTATCCGCTCCGGGGAAGACGCAATGAGTGAATCGAATCGACGGCTCAAACGACTCGCCCACAAGGTAAGAGGTTTGCAGTGTGTACCCTGCACCCTGGAAGGCCTGTTCTTCAATGCGCTCCTCTTCCTGTTCGGTCGCCACGAAGAAGGCTCCGAGAAGTGTCCAGCCACGGGCTGCTATCTGAAGATCGACCTGCCCCTGTAATGCCCCTCGGGATGATTCCTCGTCGGTCTTCATGCCAAGAAGACTCATACCTACCGACCACCGAAAGGGCAGCTTGGCGGAATCTGACTCGTTGTATGGATCTCCTCTCTTAGAGCGCCGCGCTAAACGCAGTAAAACAGAGTCTGCGGTTGCCGATGAGCGTTCCTCCGAGCTTATTTCTCGACGTAAAAATTCACCAGTTTGACTTGGTGACTGGTACCCGCCTTTCAAGAAGGCAAGAGACCATTCAAATGAGCTCCAAGGTCCGCCATGGAGCATCACTCCGGGGTCGTGGCCCGATTCAAAAATCTGATATGTGAGGGGCCGGTCAGGCATCACCATGCGGAAATAAGGCGTTAGGCCCTGTCGGCTAAAAGCGCGGCGAAGCTGGCCTGCTCGAATCCAAATCCTCGGACTTCCGAGAGCCGCATCAAGCCATACGTCCTTAAGCGACAGCACAGCCTTGTCGAAACTCAGGGACACATTGTACGCAAGCCGCAAAGGAACCGGTGCTCCCGCAACTCGCAAGCGAAGTCGGGCCAGACTCTGATCGACTGACGTACGCCGCTCGTCGGGCTCTTTTATGCTCGAAAGCGTCAGACCCGGTGAGATGCCTACATGAACGCCAAGAAGCCTGGTTCCTGCCTGTGTTTCGAGTGCAGCTCCGCGCTTGAAAGACCAACGAAGCTCATCGGAGCCGTCACTTTCAGCACTCGAACCATCGTCGGCCGCCAAACTCGCAAGCGGCATGGCCATTGCGAAGATGAAAACCCACCCAAAGAGGACTACTTGAACTCTCAACTGCTTGAAGCGCTTAAATTTCTGCCAAGATCGCATCGCGCTTAGCTGCAAACGTTTCATCGTCGATGAGCCCACCTTCCTTCAGGTCTTTCAGCTTCTTAAGACGGTCCGCCACACTGTCACCTGATGCTTGCTGAGGAGGTGCTTGAAAGCCGGGTGTCATCTGCGCCATGTTTTGGCTCATCATCTGCCCCATCGAAAGCCCAACAGCCATATCCATCATCGCGCCAGTCGTACCGCTTCCACCGCCAGACTGTGCACCTTCACGGAGTGCTTGGGCTGCCTGATATTGGGTGAACTGATTCAGTCCACCCACCGCAGCAATACTCGCACGCTGATCGATAGCACTCTGGACTTCGGGGGGAAGGGAGACGCTTTGAACGATGAATTTTGTGAGCTTCACTCCATAGGGCTCGAACTCAGACTCCATCTCGTCTTTGCAGATCTCTCCGATCTTTCGATACTCACCGGCTAAATCCAAGAAGGGAACCTTCATGTGGCCCACAGCATTGGTGAAGGAGCTTACCAACATCCCTCGAAGCTGACCTTCAATCTCAGACGTCGTCACATGACCATCCGTACCAACAATCTCCTTGAAGAATGTCGGAGCCTTTTCGGCATCGATTTTGATCGAGTAAATGCCGTGAGCACGCAAGCGAACGATACCAAGATCCTGGTCCCGTAGCGTAATTGGACTCAACGTACCCCACTTCATATCCAAATACTGAGTGGTATTGATGAAGTACACTTCACACTTGAAAGGCGAATCGAAGCCGTACTTCCAGCCCTGGAGCGAAGAGAGTACCGGAATGTTCTGAGTCGTGAGCGTGTAGAGTCCCGGGGTAAATACATCACCCATCTGCCCTTCATGCACGAAGATGGCTACTTGGCCTTCACGAACGACGAGCTTGGCTCCGTTCTTTATCTCGTTGTTATTGTGGGGAAACCGCCAGACAAGCGTCGATCGATCGCTATCGACCCATTCGATAATTTCGATGAACTGATTGCTAATCCAATTGAAAAGTCCCATCTGTCGCTACTCCTTTCCTATGCCTGAAGCTCTTGTTCGAGTTCAGCCAGCGCTTCCATTTCAACAGTTGAAGGCTCTTCTTGATTCTCAAGAACTTCAACCGACTCACCACGCGACTTATTAAGGGCTCGCTGACCCAAATCAATTAAACTCAAAAGAGTCGCTTTCTCTTCCGAGTTCCATTCCCTTCTTCCGCTGCTGACTGCGCTCTCCGCGAGACCAACAGCTTTCTCAATCATCTTGGTCGCCGAATCAGCCAGCAAACCGTCGTAACTACCGATACTGAGTGCCATCACATCATCTGGATCATTGGAGGCTGTCAGCATCTTAATCGATTGCGTCACAACACCCTGGAGATCGTCGTAGGCGGTTGGAGCCAGCTCTTCCTTGAGTGTCACGTAGCGTTCAATGGCGCCATCGAGACGTTCGTCGGTAATGGCACCGACCGGGGCAGTTCCTAACACCTTCATCCTCACAGTCGTGTTCTTCCATGCCAGACCTGCACCCAGCGCAAGGCCTACGACCCAACCGAGAGGATGAACCGCCAACCCTAAAACGGGGGCTAAACCCAACCCTATGAACGGCAAGGGGGTACGAAACGCTCCCGCCATTCCTGCCTTCGGTGCCGGACCGCGGGCCGCACGAGCCAACGTCTCC
>MDTD01084718.1_pt1 | contig 40379 bp, 44 predicted proteins | sample 811221 | NCBI WGS metagenome assembly MDTD01 (sample SAMN05326646, study PRJNA326480) | marine metagenome | isolation source: seawater | place: Pacific Ocean: South West | collected 2011
AGCTAGCCGGAAAGGCCATGTCACGCGACGACCGTACTCCCTCTCCCTTTGGGGGAGGGCAGGGGAGGGGGCAAGACTCCGGCCGAAAACGGTCTTAGCTCAGCAGGCGCGCCAGCGTCACCTGGTCCGGGAGGCCGCTGGGCTCGATGCCCTTTTCCTCCTGGAAGCGGGTCAGGGCGTCGCGGGTGGCGTCGTCGTAGACGCCCGTGATATCGGCGTCGTATAGCCCGCGCTCGGTGAGGCGTTTCTGAATGCGGCGCACCGTCTCTTCATAGAGGACGGTCGCATATTCGCCATGCTCGGCGACGACGATGTCGGACTTGGCGGTGATCGCGTTCTCGCGCAGCGTCACGGTGAGGCGATTGAGGGCGTCGTGGAAGCCGATCTCCGGATTCTCGCGGCAGAAACGCACCAGCGCCGCCATCAGAAGTTCCGTGCTCTGCCAGGCAACGAGGTCGTAGATGCCGTCCTCATAGCGGTTCATCGCGCTGAGATAGCCTTCGATCCAGCCGCCATAGGAGATGAACTCCGCCCCCCGCTCCTCGAACGCGGTGACGAAGTCCTGGCACTGGCTGGTCCCCGCCCCCTTGACCATGAAGGTCCCGTCCTTGTCGGCGGCCGAAACGGACATCGAACCGGAAAGGGAGAACGACAGGGCGGCCGCAGCGGCGATCACCGTGAGGCGGAGGCGCCAACCCGAATTTGCGCGCATGAACGATGTTCCTTGCTGAATCGTCTTCTCGGTCTTCGGCCTTTCCCCCTCCCAACCCTCCCCCTGAAGGGAGAGGGTTGGGAGGGGGCAGGCGAAACGAGTCCGGACCTTCGCCGCCCACTATAGGACGGGAAGGCCCGGAGCCGCTATCCGCGGTCGGTCAGGCGGCGAACCGCCGGCGGGCCATCAGGCCCACGACGCCGAGGCCGAACAGCCAGGCCATGGCCGGGGCCGGCACCTTGTTGATGCGGGCGAGGCCTTCGATCGGGTAGTCGGCGAGCGAGATGGTGCCGCCGAGTTCGTCGATGACGAAGTTGCGGAGCGCGTCGCCGTAGCTCACGCCGAGGTCGAACGCGGTGTAGCCCGCGAACACCGCGTAGCCGTCGCCGCCGGCACCGGTGAAGCTGTTGGTGACGAGGTCGAGGGTGCCGCCGAAGACGTCGCCCTGCTGGCGCGTGTAGAGCAGCGTCCCGTCTTCGAGGGTGACGCGCAGCACCTCCTTGGTGATGGCGTCGAAGTCGAACCTGATGCCGGAGACCTGAAGGAACCCGCCGTTCTGCGCCGGCACGTTGGCGACCGACTGTTCGAGCGCGGTGACGAGATCGTCGACCGTGACACCGTTCAACACCACCACCGAGTTGGCGAAAGGCAGAATGCCGAAGATGTCGGCGGTGGTGAGGTCGCCCGGATCGATGACGCTGTCGTTGCGGATGCCGCCGCCGTTGGTGACGCCGATCACCGGATCGCCTGTGAGGCCGCCGATCTGCTGCGCCTGCCACACGAAGGCGTCGGTGATCAGGTCGCCGAGATTGGTCTCGACGGTACGGACGCTGGCGCGGCGGCCGTCGAGCGGCGTGTCGGTGCTGCCGATCACCTCGGCTTCCAGCGCCGCGACATCCGCCGACAGCGGATTGATGATGTCGTCCTGGACGTTGATGCCGTTGAACGTGCCGACCGCCTGGTTGGTCGAGGTTGCCGGATCGACCAGGATCGGGTTGCCGCCGACGCTGGTGACGTTGCCGGCCACGTCGAACTCGACTTCGAGCGCGCCGATATAGCGATACTCGCCGCTGGTGGTGACCAGTGCGACATTCTTGCCGTCGAGGTCCGTCGTACTGCTGACCGTCGGGTAGGGACCGTCGATCGCCGGCCCGTTGGGTGCGGTGGTGTTGGCGTCGGGCGCGTTGGTCAGAAGCTCGTCGCCGCCGCCGGCGATGATCACGTCGATGTTCTGCAGCAGCGACACCAGGTCTTCCTCGTTCGAGAGCGACTGCAGGTGGCTCGACAGGATGATCTTGTCGACGCCGGCGCCCATCAGCGCCACGGCCTCGGCATTGACTGCCGCAGCGACGTCGCCCACCGAGACGCCGCCGGGGCTGGAGATGGTCGGAAGCAGCGGCGTGGTGGCGCCGATGATGCCGTATTTCTCACCCGAGGCGGCGGTGACGACGGTGCTCTTGGCAAGAACCGGATCGACGCCCGCGGCCAGGGCCGCGAGGCTCGCCTCGCCCGAGAAGTCGAGGTTCGAGCTGATGAACTTCGCGGTCCCGCCGGCGTTCTCGTAGCCGGTGATGAAGTCGGCAAGGACGTCGGGGCCGAAATCGAACTCATGGTTGCCGAGAGTGACGGCGTCGTAGCCGGCGGCGACCAAAGCCAGAGCATCGTAGTAGTTCTGGTTGATCGGGTCGACGCTGCCCGCCGGCGAACCGCCGACACGGTCGAAGCTGGCATTGAGCGCAAGACCGGCCAGGAAGTTGTCGCCCGACGACACCGTCAGCACGTCGCGGCCAGCCGTGGACGCGGCGTCGCGCGCGGCGTTGAGCTCGCCCAGGAAGTAGTCGAAGCTGCCGAAGTCGCCGCTGCCCAGCAGCTTCGACTCGCCATCATTGTTATGGAACAGAGTGAGCGACGAGGCCGCGGCATGCGCCACGCCCGGCGTCACGGCGACGGCGATAGCCGCCGCCGACCGCATCAAGATATTGAGATTCCGGAACATTCGAAGTCCCCAGCGCGTGAGTGGGTTGGTCCGGAAGCGGAGCCTATAGCGGCCGGATGTCAGTAATTTTTCCGTTTGTTGACCGTCGTGAGCGCGTGCCTCCTCTACTGCCCGGCACGGTTGGAGCGGCGGGCGCAGGGTGCTAGATCAACGTCGTCTCGGACGGGACCGACCCGAGACGCGAATTTCGATCTCAGTCAAAGGAGTGGAGACCGACTCCCGCCGCGCGTCGTTCCGACGTGCGGCCATCGTGCTCCGAGACCGCCGCCGATGTCCGACATGCGCGAGACCCCGCCCTATACGATCCTCGCCCGCGCTCATGTTCTGAGCGAGCGCCTGGATATCCGCGGACTGGAGCGGACCGGCGCGGTCGCCATCGCACCGTTGACCGTGAAAGCGGGAAGCGAAGGCTTTGCCGTGCTGTTCCGATTCGGTGCCGTCGTCCTGTTCAATCTGACGGCGGAAGAGGAGGACGCCTTATTCGCGGGCCTCGCACCGAGGATGAAAGAACGGCTGACCGTGCCGGAGACCGACGAGGCGCGGGTCGTGGTCGACCCGGCATTGGACGATCATGTCGACGGCAACGGCGACATTCACCTGAAGGAGCTATCACCGGTGCGCCTGCAGGTCGTCGCCGACGTCCTGGCGAAGAGCGTGATTCTGGAGAACGACGAGAACAAGGTCGCGGGCGTCTTCGACCGTATCGAGCCCCTGGCGGCAAGTCTCCGCAGCCGCGGCGGAGGCGGCGCCGATCTTCGCGAGCTTCTGCGCCATATCGGCGACGTGCTGCTGACCGAGCACCGCCTGGTCGGCCGCGTCGAGGTGGCGGAAAAACCCGAGGTCCTGTGGGAACACCCCGAGCATGAGCGCTTCTACGCGCGGCTGGAGGAGGAGTACGAACTCAGCAAGCGCGACCGCGCCTTCAACCGCAAGCTCGAAGTCATCTCCCGCACCGCATCGACCCTGTTGGAGCTGGTCGAGAACAAGCGCAGCCTGCGGGTCGAGTGGTACATCGTCATCCTGATCGTCTTCGAGATCATCCTGACGCTCTACGAACTCTTTCTCCGCGATTGACGGGTCCGGCCCCTCTCCCCCCGGCAGAGAACGCTCCGAGGATGAACCGGAGGCGACCGGCATGCGTACAGAAAGTATTCAGATACCGCCTTCCTGCCGAGGCCAACCCAGCCCGCGCCTGCAGTTGCCGCCGAAATGCCGAGGACATCCGATGACCGCCCACTCGATTCGAGTCATCCTATGGCTCTTCGCAGCCATGGCCGCGGCCGGTTCCGCGCTGGCCGCCGAGCGCGGAACGGTAGGGACGGCCGAAAGGGTGCAGGCCGGAGCGGTCGCCACCCACGAAGGAAGCGAGCGAGATCTCGTCGCCGGCAACCCGATTCTGTTCGACGACACGCTAAAGACCGGGCCTGGCGCACGGCTGCTCGTGAAGCTCGACGACGGAGCGGCCCTCACCCTCGGCGAGAACGCTTCGATCCATATCGACTCCTTCGTCTACCGGCCGGCGGCGGGCACGGGGCGGCTCGCCCTCGACGTCGTCGAGGGAGCGTTCCTGTTCATCGGCGGCGGCATCGAGGATATGAACGACAGCGAGGTCTCGATCGCCACGCCAGTCGCCACCATCGGCATCCGCGGGACCACGGTATGGGGCGGTCCGATCGACGACGGCTACGGCGTGCTGGTGCTTTCGGGCAAAGTGACGGTGACCACCGACGTCGGCGCCGTCATGCTGGAAGCCGGAAACGCCACGATGATCGACGGAAGCGGCTCGGCACCGCAGCCCCCGACCGGATGGGACGACGCCACGACCGCGCGGGCGATGGCCTCGATCACATTCGCCGAGTAGCGCCCGGTCTCTCTCAGCTCAATTCCTTCATCTTATTGAGAATCTTCTGAGCCCGCTCGCGTGAGACGACGCTGATGCTGCCGCCATCGGCGATTTCCATGGCGACGAAGAACTCCCCGTCCTTGGTCCGGTAGAGGGCCTGGGAATAGGCGGCGAACTCCATCCGCTTGATGCAGGTCGCCTGGGCGGTGTCGTAGATCTTTCCGCCGATTTCGTCCTTCACGTGTCCTCCCATCCTCGGCCGCCAACCGAGACCGGCCGCATGTTGCGGGACAGGTTTACCACTTTCGACGCATCGCGAAACAAGCGCCTGCGCGTCACTCGTTCACCATGAAAGCCCACATGCCGAGACCAGCCTCGCGCGCCCTTGCCTCGGCGGCGACATAGTCTTCGGAAGCGCTCTCCATTGCCTGGGCCCAACCGGCCTCGATCATCGCGAAGCCGAGATCGGCGGTGCCCGCCCCGTTGTCGCAGACGGCCATGTAGTAACCGTGGCCGATCTTCTCGGTAACGGCGCAGGTGAGATCGGAGTCGCCCACCAGGCCTTCGAGGATCGACTCGGCGGTGGTCCGACAGTCCGTGTCGCCGCAGGACGCGCCCTCTTTCGGCGGTACGATCCCGTCGAGACGCAAGCGTGCTCCCCGGACGACGACGACATCGGCGTCGGAGACGCGGGCACTGCCGGCGATGGTCTTCGGAGCAGCCCAGCCCGAAGCGGGGAAACCCGTCACCAGGAGGGCCAGCGCCAGCCCGACGGCGAGCCGTCGGGCTGTTCGGTCAGTAGCGGTCACGTGATTTGACGTAGGCATTGACCTGCCAGATTTCGTCGAGAGTGAGCTTGGTTCCAAAGGCCGGCATCAGCGCACCCTCGACACCGTTCACGACGATGTCGAGGAACTTCTCGTCGGTCAGGTCGGTGCGGAACAGATTGGGACCGCGTCCGCCCGATTTGAGATGACAGATGATGCAGTGGCTGCGGTAGACCCGCTTGCCGGCGGCGATAGCCTCGAAATCGCCGAGATAGGGATTGGTGACGGCGCCCTCGTCGGACTCTTCGGTATCCGCCGGGGCGGCCTGCTGGGCCAGGGATTGCTCCCCGGCCCAGCCTGCCAGGAACAGACCGACGGCGACCGTTCCGCACCGAGCGAAGCGGCCCGCCGTCCAGCGACGACTACTGTCACGCATGCTTGACCGGACTAGTCGAGCTGCGGCAGCGCGCCTTCGATCGGGGTCGGGTTCCAGCCCTCGCCCTTGGCCTTCTTGCCGTCGACCGAGAAGACCCACAGCATCCCGCCCTTCGGCCCCTGGAAGTAGAAGCCGGGGTCGCCGCCGAGGCCGGACAGGATCGCGAGGTACTGCGTCCCGTCGAGCTCGTAGGTGATCGGCGAGGCGTTGATGCCGGAGCCGGTCTGGAACTCCCACAGCACTTCACCGGTCTTCGAGTTCATCGCCAGGACGTTGCCGAGTTCGTCGCCGGTGAAGATCAGACCGCCGCCCGTCGACAGGATGCCCGCGAACATCGGCAGCGGGCTCGGCGTCGACCAGACGAACTCCTGCTTCGCGACATCGAAGGCCTTGGTGTATCCGATGTCCTTGTCCAGGCGGTACATCTGGAAGTCCACGCCCATGTAGAGGTCGCCCGGCTTATAGACCACGTCCTCCTTCGGCCATGCGTCGAGCTGCATCGCCCAGTGGTTGGTGTTGATGAACATGTAGCCGAGGTTCGGGTCGTAGGAGGCGGGGAACCAGTTGGTGCCGCCTTCGAGGCCGGGAATGACCGGCTTCACCGGATCCCCGCCGCTCAGTGCGCGGGTCTTCTCGTTGACGGTGGGCCGTCCGGTCTTGGGATCGAGCCCTGTGGTCCAGTTGATCCCATCGATCGTCGGCACCGCATTGACGAAGCCGCCGCTGGTGCGGTCGAGGGTGTAGAGGAAGCCGTTGCGGTTGGTCTGCAACGCCGCCTTCACCGATTTGCCGTCGACGGTCACGTCGGCCAGGATCGGCGCGTTGTTGCCGTCATAATCCCAGGCGTCGTTCGGGGTGTACTGATAGCCCCATTTGAACTTGCCCGTGGTGGCGTCGACGGCGATGACCGAACAGCTCCACTTGTTGTCGCCGGTCCGCATGTCCGAGTTCCACGGACCGGGATTGCCGGTGCCCCAGTAGAGCGTGTTGGTCTCGGCGTCATAGGTACCGGTCTGCCAGGTGCTGGCGCCGCCGGTCTTCCAGGTATCCCCCGGCCAGGAGTCGTTCCCCGGCTCGCCCGGTCCCGGAATCGCATAGGTGGTCCAGTTCTCGGCGCCACTCTCGGCATCGTAGGAGCGGATGTAGCCGCGGACGCCGTATTCGGCGCCGGCGATGCCGACGACGACCTGGTCGCCGATCACCAGCGGCGCGCCGGTCGCGGTGTAACCCGCCTTCCAGTCGTCGATCGTCTTTTCCCAGGCGACCGTGCCGTCAGCCCGGTTGAGGGCGACGAGGCGGGCATCCAGGGTCTCGACGTAGACCTTGTCGTCCTTGATGGCGACGCCGCGGTTGACGGGACCGCAGCACAGCTCGGCCTCCATCCCGTCGTCGTATTGCGGCTCGTAGTACCAGACCATCGTGCCGGTGCGCGCATCGACCGCAAACACTCTTGCGTAGTCAGCCGAGAAATAGAGCACGCCGTCCGCGATCAGCGGCGTCGCTTCCAGGCCTCCGAGCTTGCCGCCGGTCGAGAAGGCCCAGACCGGCTTCATATCGCCGACGTTTCCGGTGTTGATCTTATCGAGGGGACTGTAGCGCTGATTGTCGTAGGTCCGGCCGTACATCAGCCATTCGCTGGTATTGCCGGCGGCGGACAGAAGATCGTCGCTGGTCACCGGGTCGGCACCAGCCACCGATGCCCAGAGGGCGGCGACGGCCGTGAATGTCGTCCCGAAGGCATACAGGTTGGAGACTCGCATTCTCAAAGCTCCCTGTTTCCTGGCGGTGAACCCGTGCTGCGGCACGCGTTCTCGGTTTCTCCCGTGCGCTCCCCCTGGAACGACGATCGCGGGTCCCCGACGAGCCCTCGCTGCGATGCCGTCCCCATGCGCCTTGTACCGGCACTTCGGACGCCCGACGCCCCATTGGCTGTAAACAACCTAAATAAGAGGCTGAAAGCCATTGTATCGAAGGAAATAGTGCAATGCGCGGCTAAATACGGCCGCCCGAAGCCTAATCGGCGGCCGATATCCGGCGACGCCTGCCGCGGAACCGAGCGAGCGCAGCCGGTGCCCTACGCTCGGCTTCGCCGCTCCCTTTGCCAGCGGCGCGCCGCCCAGAGAGCGGTGCCCGGACGACCGGGCGACAGCTCGCGTACCAGGAAGATGCCACCGCCGATCGTCAACGGCACCAGGAAGTAGAGCGCCCGAAAGACGATCAACGCCGCAACGACATTCGCGTCGGGAACGAGAGCGATCACCACCGCCTCCAGAACGCCGAGCCCCCCAGGCACCTGGCTGGCGATAGCCGCTACCGTCGCCAGCACATAGACCGAAACGACCGCCGCGTAGCTGGCTCCGGTTTCCGGTGCCAGCAGGACGTAAAGCAGTCCGGCGACCAGAGCGTAATTGGCGGTGGCCACGGCCAGTTGCGCGAGTGCCAACGGAAGAGACGGGACGGCGGCATAGATCCGCCCGACCCGTACCGGGCGACGCCGGAAGCCGGCGATAGCGAGGTAGAGCAGCGGCACCGCGAGGCAGGCAGCACCGGCCAGTGTCGTCATCGTCCGAGACGCACCGGTGAACCGCGCCGCGAGCGACGGCTGAAGCAGGCTGACCAGCCCGGCCAGCGCCACCAGCCCCAGGGCCACGGTAAGGCCGCAGAACAGGATGATCTTGATCACGTCGCCGGGCCGGATGCCCCAGCCCGCATAGAAGCGGTAGCGCAAGGCACCGCTGCCGAACCCGGCCAGTCCGATGTTGTGGCCGATCGACATCGACACGAAGGACGCCAGCGCGACGGCCCGCCATGGCAGTCGCGCCCCGGCATAGCGCACAGCCAGGAGATCGAACCCCGCGAGCACCGTATAGCTGGCAACAGTCAGGCCGACCCCGAGAAGCAAAGTCTCAGCAGGAATGGCCGCCACCGACTGCGCGATGTCCGCGACGCTGTACTGGCGAAGGTTCCGGCCGAGGAGGATGACCGCGATCGTGAAGGCCGCCAGCCCGACGCCGATGAACAGATGCCGGATTCTCATGACGAATGGGACATAGGGCGCGCGGCATCCCGCGCCAGCCGGTGACGGAATCGCCCTCAGATCAGGGGAAGATGGCCGTGCACACCGGGATCGATGCGCAGCGCCCGCCGCGTCCGGTCGATCTCGTCGAGCTTCGCCGTGAACGGCTCCCAGTCGTCGCGCTCGTCGATCGCCGTGCAGATCGACCGGATGGTTGCGTCGTCAAGGACGCATGGCGCGGGCCGCCGAAAGAATGGATCGGCATCATCACTCGCCGGACGGCGGTCCGCGAAGCGCTGCCGGAGTTCGGTGAAAGCCGAATCCTGATAATGCGGCGCGGCCGGACTATGCGCGGCGCGCGCGACGCCGAGCGCGTCCCCATGCCAGTCATGGAGAAACTGCTGATAGGGAACAGCATGACCGGAGACATAGGCGAAGACCTCCTCCACCAGCGCGTCGTCCTCCGCTTCGCTGCGCGGTGCGATCCCGATGCGACCGAGGAAGCTCCGCCGCAGATGCTCGACGAAGGCGGACCGGAACTGACCGACCGGTTCCGCCAGCGCCCTGGCCGGGGCGACGGGGGCGAGAGCGCGGGCGAGCTGCTGCACGTCCCACAGCACTTCGGTCGGCTGCCGTCCGAAAGCGTAAAGCCCGTTCTCGTCGAACGACGCCGGCACGAAAGCGCGGTCGTAAGTGCTGAGAAAGTGGTATGGGCCGAAATCGAAGCTCTCGCCGGTGATGCTCATGTTGTCGGTATTGAGGACGCCATGGGCGAAGCCGGCGACCATCCATCCGGCCACCATCCGTGCCAACCGGTCGGACGCCGCAGCCATCAGCGCCGCACCGCACTTCTTTGCGGGCTTCGAACGCGCTTCCGGCAGATATTCGGTCGTCGCGAACGCAGTCAGCGCCTGCAGCGCCTCGACGTCGCCCATCGCCGCCAGACGCTGAAAACTGCCGATCCTGAGCATGCCGTGCGACAGGCGAACTATGACCGCGCCTCGCTGAGGCCTGGGTTCGTCGGGTCTGTAGACCGTCTCGCCGGTTTCGACGATCGACAGGATTTTGGATGTATAGACGCCCAGCGCCTCCAGCATTTCGGCCGCCAGCGCCTCGCGGATCGCGCCCTTCAGGGTCAGGCGCCCGTCCAAGTCGCGCGAGAACGCCGTCTCGCCGCTGCCCTTGGTGTTGAGGACCAGCCGCCGCTCGTCTTCCGGATCGATCAGCTCGGCCAGCACGACTCCGCGCCCGTCGCCGAGATCGGGGTTGTAGCGATGGAACTGATGGCCGTGATAGGGAAGCGCCAGCGCCTCGGTCAAGTTGTCGGGCAGGGGCTCGAAACGACCGAAATGGGCCAGCCATTCCGCGTCACCGAATTCGCCCAGTCCCAATCGGTCCGCCCAGCGCTGGTTGCGATAGCGGATCTTGAGGCCGTCGAAGCGCGCCGGCGAAGCCACGGTGAAGAAGCGGCGGCCGAGTGACGGATAGCGCGGTCGGGGATGGTAGTGGGCGGAGACAGGCATGCGTCAGGCGAAGCCCTCCTCTCCGCGCAGGGACAGCAGCGAGACAAAGCGCTTGAAATCCGCGGCGACTTGCCTCACATAGCCAATCGGGACTGGATTGGTCCGGATTGTGGAGGCGCGGTTCATGATGAAGCTCAGCCGGATGACCGATTACGGGGTCGTCGTTCTGTCGCAGATGGCGCAGGACCGGCCGGCTGTCGCGACCGCCCCTTCGCTGGCCGAGGCCACCGGCTTGCCGGCGCCGAGCGTGAGCAAGCTGCTGAAGGCATTTGCGCGCGCGGGACTTGTGTCCTCGCAGCGCGGTCATTACGGCGGGTATAAGCTGGCACGTTCGCCGGACGAGATCAACGTCGCCGAGATTATCGCGGCGCTGGAGGGGCCTGTCGCCCTGACCGCCTGCGTCGACGGCGCGGAAGGCCGCTGCGGGGTCGAGCTGTCATGTCCGATCCGCGGCCGCTGGGACACGGTGAACACGGCGATCCGCCTGGCGCTCGAGGGCATCTCGCTGTCCGAGCTGTCAGCGCCGAACCAGTCGATCTTCGATCTCGCGCCGCCGGCGCGTGCCGCGGCGATGAGCCGCTGACCGAGTGGCGACGGGACGACTGTGACGAGACGAGATAAGGCAGGACGAGGAGGCTCTTGATGGCGGCTACCGCCGAAACTGTCGAAAAGGTGCGGTCCCTCGCCGGGGAGAAGTACAAGTACGGCTTCTTCACCGACATCGAGGCGGACGTCGCGCCGAAAGGCCTCGACGAGGACATCATTCGCTTCATCTCGGCCAAGAAGGACGAGCCCGAGTGGCTGCTCGAATGGCGGCTCAAGGCCTATCGCCACTGGCTGACGATGCGGGAGCCGGACTGGGCCAAGGTCAAGCATCCGCCGATCGACTATCAGGACGCCTATTACTATTCGGCGCCGAAGCTCAAGGATCGGCCGAAGAGCCTCGACGAGGTCGATCCGAAGCTGCTGGAAACTTACGAGAAGCTCGGCATCCCGCTGAAGGAGCAGGAAGTGCTGGCGGGCGTTGCCGTCGACGCGGTGTTCGACAGCGTCTCGGTGGCGACCACCTACAAGAAGAAGCTCGAGGAGATGGGCATCATCTTCTGCTCGATCTCCGAGGCGGTGCAGAACCACCCGGAGCTGGTGCGGAAGTACATGGGCTCGGTGGTCCCCTATTCCGACAACTATTTCGCGACGCTGAACAGCGCGGTCTACACCGACGGCTCGTTCGTCTACGTGCCCAAGGGCGTGAGCTGCCCGATGGAGCTCTCGACCTATTTCCGCATCAATGCGGAGAACACCGGCCAGTTCGAGCGGACGCTGATCATCGCCGAGGAGGGCTCCTATGTGAGCTATCTGGAAGGCTGCACGGCGCCCCAGCGCGACGAGAACCAGCTCCACGCCGCAGTGGTCGAGCTGGTCGCGCTCGACGACGCCGAGATCAAGTACTCGACGGTGCAGAACTGGTATCCGGGCGACGAGGACGGCAAGGGCGGCATCTACAACTTCGTCACCAAGCGCGGCGCCTGCCGCGGCCGCAATTCCAAGATCTCCTGGACCCAGGTGGAGACCGGCTCGGCGATCACCTGGAAGTATCCGAGCTGCATCCTGCAGGGCGAGAATTCGGTGGGCGAGTTCTACTCGGTCGCGATCACCAACAACGCACAGCAGGCCGACACCGGCACCAAGATGATCCATCTGGGCAAGAACACCCGGTCGCGGATCATCTCGAAGAGCATCTCCGCGGGGAAGGCCGACAATACCTATCGCGGCCTCATCCGGATCATGCCCAAGGCCGAGGGCGCCCGGAACTATACCCAGTGCGACGGCCTGCTGATCGGCGACAAGTGCGGCACCCACACCGTGCCCTATATCGAGTCACGCAACCCGACCGCCCGCGTCGAGCACGAGGCGACGACGTCGAAGATCAGCGAGGACCAGCTGTTCTACTGCCAGCAGCGCGGGCTATCGGACGAGGACGCGGTGTCGCTGATCGTCAACGGCTTCTGCAAGGAAGTCATGCAGACGCTGCCGATGGAGTTCGCGGTCGAGGCGCAGAAGCTGATCGGCATCAGCCTGGAAGGCAGCGTGGGATGAGGTAACAGGTCCGCTCGTCATGGCACGACTTGATCGTGCCATCCACGACTACCGGCGCCGGTTCGGCGGCCAGGAAAGTCGTGGATCACCCGATCAAGTCGGGTGATGACGTGTTGGGAAGGAAAGAGCGCATTCGGCCGAGGCCGAATCTTGGAACGGTAAGACAGATGGCATTGCTTGAAATCAAGAACCTGCACGCGACCGTCGGCGGCAAGGAGATCCTGAAGGGGATCGATCTCGTCATCGAGCCGGGGATGGTGCATGCGATCATGGGCCCCAACGGCTCGGGGAAGAGCACGCTCTCTTACGTCCTCGCCGGCCGCGACGGCTACGAGGTCACCGAGGGTCAGATCCTCTACGACGGCCAGGACCTGCTGGAGCTGGAACCGGAGGAGCGCTCGCGCGAAGGCATCTTCCTCGCCTTCCAGTACCCGGTGGAGATCCCCGGCGTCGCCGGGACCACCTTCCTGCGCACCGCGGTCAATGCCCTTCGCAAGCACCGCGGCGAGACGCCGCTGGACGCGATGCAGTTCGTCAAGTTCGTCCGCGAGAAGGCCAAGGCGCTCAACATGAGCGACGAGATGCTGAAGCGGGCGGTGAACGTCGGCTTCTCGGGCGGCGAGAAGAAGCGGAACGAGGTGCTGCAGATGGCGGTGCTGGAGCCGCGTCTGGCGATCCTCGACGAGACCGATTCAGGGCTCGATATCGACGCCCTCAAGGTCGTCGCCGACGGCGTCAACGCGCTTCGCTCGCGCGAACGCAGCATGCTGGTGATCACGCATTACCAGCGGCTCCTGAACTACATCGTGCCCGACCGCGTCCACGTGATGGCGAAAGGTCGCATCGTCGCCACGGGCGACAAGGAACTAGCGCTCGAGCTGGAGGCGAAGGGCTACGCCGAATACACGGACGCCGCCGCATGAGGGAATCGATGTCCATCCGGCGTCATTGCGAGGAGCGGAGCGACGCGGCAATCCACGACCGCCGGTCTGGACTGCTTCGCCTGCGGCTCGCAGTGACGGGAGAGAATTGACCATGCCTGACGATCAGCGCAGCCTGCCGGCCTTCGCCGATCAGCTCGACATCGTCCGTTCGGGCAGCGAGACGCCGTGGCTGAAGACGCTGCGGGAGACGGCGCGGCAGCGCTATCTCGCCGGCGGCCTGCCGACGCGGAAGTCCGAGGACTGGAAGTTCACCGACCTCCGCCGCGTCGCCGAGGCCGACTTCCTGCCGCCCGTGGGCGGCGGGGCGTCGCCCGATGCCGCCCTGCGCACCGCGGTCGCAGTCGACGGGCCACGCGTGGTGCTGGTGAACGGGCGTTTCGACGCCGGGCGGTCGGACATCGCGTCGTTGCCAGAGGGGGTCGCCGTCGACGATCTGGCGGGCCTCCTGGAACGTGATCCGCAGTCGGTCGAGCCTTATCTCGGAAAGCTCGTCGACCTGGATCAGGCGCCGGTCGCCGCCTTCAACACCGCCGCGTTCACCGACGGCGTCGTCATTCGCGTGTCCGAAGCGGCGATGGTCGAGAAACCCATCCACGTCGTTTCGGTGGGCGAGGCCGAGGATCGGCCGGTTCTGTTCCACCCCCGCATCCTGGTGATCCTGGAGGCGGGGGCGTCGGCGACCATGGTCGAGAGCCATGTCGGCGAGGGCACCTATTTCACCGACATCGTCGCCGAGGTCCATCTCGGCGAGAAGGCGGTGCTCAACCACTACAAGCTGCAGAACGAGTCCTATGCCGCCACGCATCTGGCGATGATGGCGGCACGACTCGAATCCGGCGCGACTCTGGAGAGCTTCGTACTTCAGCTCGGCGCCAAGCTGGGGCGCCACGAAGTCCGGGCGCTACTGGACGGCCGGCGCATCGAATGCAAAGTGAACGGCGCCTATCTCGGCACCGGCGAGCAGCATCTCGACAACCTCACCTTCGTCGACCACGCGCAGCCCGAAAGCCGGTCACGGCAGGTCTACAAGGGCGTCCTCGACGGCAAGGCGCACGGCGTGTTCCAGGGCAAGATCCTGGTCCGCCCCGACGCGCAGAAGACCGACGGCCACCAGCTGAGCCGGGTCCTGCTGCTGTCGCCGCGGTCGGAGATGAGCGGCAAGCCCGAGCTCGAGATCTACGCCGACGACGTCAAGTGCAGCCACGGCGCCACGGTGGGCGAGCTGGACGAGGACCCGCTGTTCTACCTGCGCTGCCGCGGCATCGACGAGGAGACGGCCCGCAAGATGCTGGTCGAGGCCTTCGTCGCCGAGGTGATCGAGGAAATCGGCAACGGCGCCGTGCGCGAAAGCTTCGTGGACATTACCCGCGGCTGGCTGGAAAGCCACGGCGAGGCTGCGTGAATGCAGGGGACGACGATGGACGGCGGCAGCAAGGATATCGCGACCAGGACGGGAGAGGCGACGGCCGTGGACTATGACGTGGACGGCATCCGCCGCGACTTCCCGATCCTCGCGCGCGAGGTTCACGGGCGGCCGCTGGTCTATCTCGATAACGCCTCCTCGGCGCAGAAGCCACGGGCGGTGATCGACACCGAGCGCGCGGTCTACGAAGAGGAATACGCGAACGTCCATCGCGGCCTCTACTGGCTGAGCGAGCGCGCGACCGACCGGTTCGAAGGAGCGCGGGAGAAGGTCCGCCGCTTCATCAATGCCGCCCACGGCCGCGAGGTGATCTTCACCCGCAACGCCACCGAAGCGATCAATCTGGTCGCGGCGACCTGGGGCCGGACCTTCCTCGAGGCCGGCGATGAGATCGTCATTTCGGAGATGGAGCACCACGCCAACTTCGTACCCTGGCAAGTGCTGCGCGACGAGAAGGGCATCGTCATGCGTCAGGCGCCGATCGGCGACGACGGCGAGTTCCTGATGGATGCCTTCGCGAAGCTGCTGGGGCCTAAGACCAAGCTGGTCGCCATCACCCAGATGTCGAACGTGCTGGGGACCGTGCTGCCGGTCGCGGACATCGTCCGGATGGCCCACGACGTCGGCGCCAAGGTGCTGATCGACGGCTGCCAAGGGGTCACCCATCTGCCGGTCGACGTGCAGGCGATGGATTGCGACTTCTACGTCTTCTCCGGGCACAAGCTCTACGGGCCCAGCGGCATCGGCGTGCTCTACGGCAAGGAGGAGCTGCTGGACGCCATGCCGCCCTATCAGACCGGCGGCGACATGATCCGGAGCGTCACCTTCGAGAAGACGACCTGGGCGCCGCTGCCGAACAAGTTCGAGGCCGGAACGCCGGCGATCGCCCAGGCGATCGCGCTGGGCGCCGCGATCGACTACCTGACCGGCATCGGCATGGAGCGGATCGCCGCCCATGAGCGTGACCTGCTGACCTACGCCACCCAGCGGCTGTCGGCGGTCGATGGCCTGCGCATCATCGGCACGGCGCCCGGCAAGGCGAGCGTGATCTCGTTCGATCTCGACTGCGCCCATCCGCACGACGTCGCGACCATCGCCGACCGCGCCGCTGTGGCGGTGCGCGCCGGACATCACTGCGCCCAGCCGCTGATGGAGCGCCTGGGTGTGCCGGCGACGACACGGGCGTCGTTCGGTCTCTACAACACCCGCGCCGACGCCGATTCACTGGCAGAAGCTATGGAACAGGTTCGAAGGATCTTCGCCAGATGATGGATGAACTGCGCGATCTCTATCAGGAAGTGATCCTGGATCACGGCCGCAATCCGCGGAACTTCGGCCATCCGGCCGACGCGACCTGCGAAGCGCGCGGCTACAACCCGCTCTGCGGCGATCAGCTCACGGTCTATCTGAAGGTCGACGACAAGGGCGTCGTCCAGGACGCGGCGTTCGAAGGCAAGGGCTGCGCGATTTCCGTGGCGTCCGCCTCGCTGATGACCGAGCTGGTCAAGGGCAAGACGGCCGACGAGGCCAAGCGCCTGTTCGAGAATTTCCACCACATGGCCACCGGCGACAGCGAGACGGTGCCGGCGGAGGGCATGGACGACGAGATGGAGCGGCTGCAGGTGCTCTCAGGCGTCCGCGACTACCCGGTCCGGGTTAAGTGCGCGACGCTCGCCTGGCACACCATGACCGCCGCGCTGGAGGGCGAGAAGGAGGCGACGACGGAATGAGCCCGGCCGACGACCGCCGCGCCATACCCGACGACGGCCGCAGCGTGCTCGACTTCATGCCGACCGTCGAGCCGGAGGAGGTGACGGCGCACGCCGGCGCCCCGCGGGACGGTGGCGGTGCCGTCGCGTCCGAGGAGGACGTGATCGAGGCGATTCGTACCGTCTACGACCCCGAGATCCCGGTGAATCTTTACGACCTCGGGCTCATATACGGGCTGGACATCGACGACCGCGGCGACGTCGCGATCGACATGACGCTCACTGCGCCCGCCTGTCCCGTGGCCGGCGAGATGCCGCAGCTGGTGGCCGACGCGGTGGCGGGCGCCGACGGCGTCGGCCGGGTCGCGGTCAAGCTGGTCTGGGAACCGCGGTGGACGCCAGAGCGTATGTCGGAAGACGCCCGGATGGCCTTGGATTTCTGAGGGTGCGGAGAAACGCACTCATGTTGACGCGTTGAGTATGGAGGCTGTGCAATGCCCTCATTGATGACGATCTCGGATGCGGCCGCCCAGCAGGTCAAGACGCTGATCGGCCGCTCGGACAAGCCTATCGCCGGTATCCGCGTCGGCGTGAAGAACACCGGCTGCTCGGGCTTGAGCTATGCCATCGAATATGCCGAGGAGAAGATGCCGCTCGACGAGGTGATCGAGGACAAGGGCGTCACCATCTTCGTCGACCCGATGGCGACCATGTATCTCGCCGGGACCGAGATGGACTACCAGCGGGACAAGCTCCACGAGGGTTTCGTCTTCAACAATCCGAACGAGAAGGGCCGCTGCGGCTGCGGCGAATCCTTCCACGTCTGACGGTATCGCAGCCGGTCAGACCGCTGCCGGCTGCCCCGCCCACCGCTGATCCAGTATCTCCGCCAGGCCTTTTTCGAACCCGCGAGGCTCGACGCCGAGTTCAGCAAGGTCGTGGGCATTCGGCGCTACCACCTTGTCGGTCGCCAGTAGTTCGACTTCGTCCCGAGTCAGCGGCGGATTGCCGAGGAAGCCGAGTGCGCCGGCAAGGAACCGCGCCGAGGGGAACGAAAGATTTGGGGTGCGCGGCTCCCGCCCCAAGACCGCCCCGATAAGTCCGATCAGGTCACGGAAGGTATAGGCGCGCGGGCCGCCCAGTTCGTAGACCCTGCCCTCGCTCTCTTCTGCGCCAAGGACGGCGAGAACGCCCGCAACGAAATCGTCGATATGGACCGGCTGAAACCGCGTCAGCCCCCCTCCGATCATCGGAATCACGCCGAAACGCCGGATCATTGCAGCAAAGCGCGTGACGAAGTGATCATCCGGCCCGTAAACGAGGCTCGGACGGACGATTGTCGCGCCACGGAACATCTCGCGCACGACGGCCTCGCCAGCCGCTTTGCTGCGATCGGCCTCTGCGGGCGCATTGCGGCGAACCCCGAGCGCGGAAACCTGGACGAACCGGCGCGCGCCGGCGTTTCTTGCCGCCCGCGCCAGATGCCGCGGCGCCTCGACATGCACGGCCTGAAAGCTGTGCGCTCCCCCCGGCCGTGTCGTGCCGACGAGATTGATGACAACGTCCGCACCTTCGACGACACGGATCGCGCTCGCCTGATCGATGATGTCGCAAGCGACCGCGCGGACACCGTCCGGAGCATTCTCAGCCTGCCGGGAGACCGAGCGGACATCGGCGCCGCACCCGGCCAGAGCGATGCAGAGCTGCCGACCGATGAACCCCGTACCGCCGAACACCGCAACGGTCTGCCTCATCGGCGGTACTCGGTCACCACCAGACAAGGACGGCCGCCACCAGGACCAGGGCGATCAGCCCGCCGAAGAACAGGATCCGGCGCAAGCGGGTATCGAGCACCACCTGCCCTTGCCGGACACTCTTGTCGTAAACGGGAGAGCCCGAGGTGTCGTAGGATCTCTCGCGCTCCTCTGAAGGCCCCGTACGTTCCGCCATAGCTGGCTTTCCTTCTCCCTGTCCATCGGTATGCCGGCATGAGCCGGCTCCGGTACGCGCATCGATCTCCTTTTCAACGGACGCGCCAAGCAGGCGTTGCGAGCCCTGCAAGGAGCGATGCCGATGCCCAACTGTTTGTCAGGGAAAGGACGTTTACGTGCCGGCCGCCTGGAAGGCCGTCATTGCTTCACGATATTCGGGAGGATCGACCCGTCATGGACAGGCACGAACTGCGCACCCTGATCGACATCCGCGCCGATACGCTGGTGTCTCTCTTCATGCCCGCCGAACAGGCGGGACCGCCCGTGCGCCAGAACCCGATTCGCTTCAAGAACCTGGTGGAGGAAGCCGCCAAGCAGCTTGCCGCGAAGGGCATGCGCAGCTTGGAAATCGATGCGTTTCTCGACGGCGCGCGCCGCCTCGTCGAGGACATCCCCTACTGGGAACATCAGTCACGGGGGCTGGCGGTGTTCATCGACCCCGAAGGCATCAGGGACTACCGGCTTCCGATCCCTTTCGAGGAATCGGTGCATGTCGGCGACCGGCCGTTGATCAAGCCGCTGCTGCCGCTTCTCGCCGCCGATGGGTGCTACTATGTGCTGGCATTCAATCAGGGGCAGGTGAAGCTCTATCGCGCCTCACGGTTCGCCATCCATGAAATGAGGACGGAGGAATTGCCGAGCAGCCTCAAGGAGATCGTCGCCGAGACGGATTTCGACGACGAGGTCGCCTTCCACCCGACGGGACCGTCCTCGTCGGTGTCCGGCACCCCGAGCCAGAAATTTCACAGCCTGGGCGAAGGCCCGGACGAACTGCATGAAAAGCAGGTCGAGGAATTCCTGCAGCGGGTCGCGACGGGGGTCAACGAGACCTTCTCCGGACGTTCCGTCCCTCTGGTGACCGTCGCCGACGAACGACTGTCGGGTCGGTTCCGGGACGTATGCCGGTATGCGGGCCTTCTGCCGGAAGGCATCCATGAGAACCCCCACCGGCTGCCTCTCTCCGAACTGCATCAGGCCACCTACCGCCTCGTGCAGCCGCTGTTCGACCGACAGAGGAAGGAGGCCGTAGATCGCTTCCGCCAACTCGCCGGCAACCGCGACCAGCGGGCGGCCAGCGACCCCGCCACGATCGTCGCGGCTGCATCCGAAGGACGGGTCGATACGGTGTTCGCCGCTGAGAACGCCGCCTTATGGGGGCGGATCAGCGGTGATGGCGACGGCGTCTCCGTGCGTGAAAAGCCCGAACCGGGAGACGAGGATCTGCTGGACCGGGCCGCCGCGGAGTGCATCGCCCACGGGGGAACGGCCTATGCGCTCTCCCAAGACGCCGTGCCCGGCCCGCATGTGGTCTCGGCGATCCTTCGGTATTGATGGCGATGACGACGCATGCGGCGCTCGTCACCGGCGGCGGCCAGGGCATCGGTCGAGCGATCGCCGCCCGGCTGGCACGCGACGGGTATCGACTTGTCCTTGTCGAGCACGATCCGGAAGCGGCCGAGGAAATCGCGGCTGAATTCGCCGCAGGCGATACCCGGGTGGTAGTCGGAGACGTTGCCGACCCGGCCTGCGTCCAGGAAGCGGTGACGGCGGCGAAGGAGCGCTTCGGCGGGCTCGACGCACTGGTGAACAATGCCGGCATCATGATCCGGAAGCCGGTGACCGCGTTGACGCTCGACGAATGGAATCGGGTGCTCGCCACCAATCTTACCGGTGCGTTTCTCACGGCCCAGGCCGCTGCCCCCTTGCTTGTGGAAAGCCGCGGCGCGATCGTCAACATCGCCTCGACCCGCGCAACGATGTCGGAGGCGGACACGGAAGCCTATTCGGCATCGAAAGGCGGCATCGTCGCCCTGACCCATGCCCTGGCGGTCAGCCTGGGGCCTTCGGTTCGGGTCAACGCCGTCAGCCCAGGGTGGATCGACGTTTCGGAATGGAAGAAGCGCGAATCCCGGCATGCCGCCGATCTCAGCGCCGAGGACCACGCTCAGCATCCGGCGGGACGGGTCGGCAGGCCGGAGGACGTCGCCAGCCTCGTCGCCTATCTGCTGGGCCCGGAGGCAGGCTTCATCACCGGCGCCGAGTTCCTCGTCGACGGCGGGATGACCCGGAAGATGATCTACGTCTAGGAAGCGGCGCCTGCGATGTTCATCAGGCGCACGCGGCCCTACCTCTTGTCGCCGAAAACCGGGAAGACGCTTGCGTCGCCGTAGTCATTGATGGGTTCGACGGTGGCGAGCGTCTCCATGTCCGCGCTCGAGATCTCGAAGTCGACCGCGGCGTTGCTGCGCATGTGATCCGGGTTCGCCGTTTTCGGCAGGGCGATCAGACCTAGCTGAAGGACGTAGCGGATACATAGCTGAGGGACGCTGACGCCGTATTTTTCGGCCATTGCACCGATCTCGGCATTGTCGAGGATCTTGCCGTGGCCAACGGGCGAATAGGCTTCCACCAGCAACCCCTTGCTCTTGACGTAGTCGATCAGCGCGAACGGCGTGTTGCTGACATGCGCGAGGATCTGGTTGACCATCGGCTTGACGGAGACGTCGTCGAGCAGGTTGTCCAGGTCTTCCTTCTGGAAATTGGACACACCGATCGCCCGCAGCTTGCCCGCATCGTAGGCCTCCTCCAGGGCGCGCCAAGCGTCGCGATTGCCCGCGAAGAAGCGGTCGCCGCTTCCGAAATTCTGCCATGGCTGCGGGCTGTGGATGATCATCAGATCGACGTAGTCCAGCCCCAACGTCTTCAGTGAGCCGTCGATGGCGACCTTTGCGTCGGCATGGTTCTTGATGCCGGCGTCCAGCTTGGTTGTCACGAACAGCTCAGCGCGCGCGACGTCGCTGTTGCGCACGGCTTCGCCCACCCCGCGTTCATTGGCATAGGCCTGCGCCGTGTCGACGTGACGGTAGCCGAGCTTGATTGCGGCGGTCACCGCGTCTGCGACCTTGGCGTCATCGATCATCCAGGTGCCGAGCCCGAGTTTCGGGATCTCGACGCCGTTCGGCAGGGTATGAGTCTCCTGCAAGATCATTGAATTTCCTCTCGCACTGCGTGGCCCCGGCGATCAGGCGCGATCGCCAGAGATTGCCGGCGGGGACGCTCTGCCTTCTGGCGGGACGCATCGGCCGCGCCCTGTACCAGAGTCCAGTCGACGATCCGCGACAGCACCGAGCCCAACGCACGATCGAAGGCGCGCACGACGTCTTCAAAGCGCGGACTGTTGGCGACCACGGCCACATCGAAGGTCTCGCCGGCGATGATTTCGCGGCGGGGCATCCGCACCAGCTTGGTGTTGATCTGAACGCGAACCGTCGGCGCCGTCGAATTGGGATCGCCGCGGTATTCCGCCTGGAGTTCACGCAAGTCGGCCTTGAGCAGATAATCCGACCGCAGACCGATCGAATCACGCCCCACCGAGACGATCTTGCCCGATTTCTCGAACGCCTCGATCAGCAAGGACTGCGTAAAGACCGGGGCCGGATCAGACCATTGGCGTGATGCGAAATAGTCGAACTCTCCGTCCGGGCGCTTGAGCGCGATCCGGCCGGTGTTGATGGTGCCGGGCGCGTTGGGCTCCTCGACCAGAAGCTGCCAGTCCACCGATGGCGTATCGGCCTGGAACTGCCAGCTGGGCTCCGGCTCATAGAGGGAAATCTGCGACGTCAGGCCGGGCAGGTCGCCGCACGCCACCAGGAGGGAAATCGGCAGGATACCTCCCAGCACGCGCAGGCAACGGCGGATCACAACATGTTTCATCATTCGACCTTGACCCCACCTCGCGAACGGCCGAACAGGAAATCGCCCGGCCCGCGTTCGAACTGCGTCGTCAGCCGCGACAGATTGCTGGCCAGCTGCCTGAGCTCGGCCATGAGTGCCGTTAGCTCGTAAAGTCCTTCGCTGGCGAACGTGCTGACCGGCTGCTCGGTCTTTTCCAGAAACGCCGAAATGCTGTCCGCCGACTCGTTCAGCGACGCGATCAGCTTACGCAGATCGTCGGCGGTCATTTCGACCTGGTCCCCGATCCGCCGCGACTGCCCATCGATGGTGCTCAGCGCGTCGTCGGCGCGTTTCAAGGCCGCCTGGGCGCTGCTGGCGATACCGTCGATCCGGCCGTCGAGAGACGTCACCAGGTCGTCGGCATGGGCGACAGTGCCCCGCGCGTCGGCGGCAAGCTTCTCGAATTCCTGAGCCGAAGCCGACAGCGACTGCGACAGAGAGCCGATGTTCCGAAGAATATCCGTGACCGCCGCCTGGTTCTCCTCCGACAGGATGCGCTGGGCCCGTTCGGTGAGGTTCATCAGATTGGACAGAAGCTTCGGCGCGGCATCGATCACCGCCGCGAGCGACGACTGCTCCACGGGCAGGACCGCATAGTCCTGCCCCGGCTCGGGCGTAAGCCGCGCCGCTGCCTCGCTGCCGCCGGTGATGTTCACATAGGCGCCGCCGGTGATCCCCTCCTGTTCCAGCGATGCAACCGAGTCCGTCTTGACCGGCGTACTCTCGGCGACCTCTATGGTGACCCGCACCTGCGTCATGTTGGCCGGATCGATCACCACTTCCGACACGGACCCGACCGGCACGCCGCGAAAGCGGACCGGGCTGCCGACCGAGAGGCCTGAAATCGAATCGGCAAAATAAAGGCGGTAATAGGCCTTGTCGCTGCCGACGCCGAACTGCGCGAACCAGGCGACGAACACCAGGAAGCCCGTGAACAGGGCCAGGACGAAGCCGCCGACGACCAGGTAGCTGGCGCGTGTTTCCATCGCTTGTCAGGCCCCCATCGCAGCGCGGGCGCGCGGCCCGTGGAAGTATTCCTGCAGCCACGGATGAGACTGCGCCGAGAGTTCCTGCATGGTGCCGACGATAACACGTTTATCCACGATGGCCGCGATCCGGTCGCAGACGGTGGCGAGGCTGTCCAGATCGTGCGTTACCATGAAAACCGTCAACCCGAGATTGCGTTGCAAATCGCCCAGCAGTTGGTCGAACTCGGCAGCGCCGACGGGATCGAGGCCGGCGGTCGGCTCGTCGAGAAACAGGATCGCGGGATCGAGAGCCAGCGCCCGCGCCAGTCCCGCGCGCTTCCGCATACCGCCGGACAGCGCTGAGGGCACCTTCTCGGCCGCATCGGCAGGCAGGCCGACCATGGCGATCTTCACCCGGACCACCGCGGCGATCATGTCGTCGGCGAGGCGCGTATGCTCCTTCAGCGGCACCGCCACATTCTCGGCGACGGTGAGTGAGCCGAACAACGCCCCGTCCTGGAACAGGACGCCCCACTGTCGCTGAACCGAATCGCGCTCGTCGGCGTCGAGGTCGCGCATGTTGTGGCCCAGCAAGGTGATCTCGCCGGCTTCGGGACGGTTGAGACCGATGATGGTGCGGAGCAACACCGACTTCCCGGACCCGGAGGCCCCGACCACACCGAGCACTTCGCCCCGGCGGACGTCGAGATCGAGGTCGTCGTGAATCACCTGCCGGCCGAAGCGTGTGCGAAGTCCGCGCACGCTGATGGCGATGTCGTTGTCGTCGGATGCCGTCATCGTCAGATCGCGAGGAACGAAAACAGGACGGAGAACACCGCGTCGAGCGCGATCACCAGGAAAATCGCCTCGACCACCGAGCGCGTCGTTAGTTGGCCGACGCTCTCCGCGCTGCCACCCACCTTCAGCCCCTGATAGCAGCCGACGAGGGCGATGACGAAGGCGAACACCGGCGCCTTCACCAGCCCGATCCAGAAATGGTTGATCGAAACGGCGTTGCGGAACTGGGTGATGAACTGCTCGAAGCCGATGCCAAGGGTGAGATTGGCCATCACCGCGCCGCCGACAAGCCCGACGATGTCGGCGAAGAACCCGAGCAGCGGCAGGGCGATCATCAGGGCGACGATCCGCGGAATGACCAGGATGTCGATCGGATCGAGCCCCAGGGTCCGCATCGCGTCGATTTCCTGGCTCACCTTCATCGTCCCGATCTGGGCGGTGAAGGCGGCGCCCGACCGTCCGGCGATGATGATCGCGGTCATCAGGATGCCGATCTCGCGAAGGATCGAGACGCCGAGCAGATTGACGACGAACAGCTCGGCGCCGAAGCGCTTCAGCTGCTCGGCACCCTGATAGGCCAGCACGACGCCGATCAGGAAGGACAGCAGCCCGACGATCGGGATCGAGTTGAGGCCCGACCGTTCGATCTGCGTGGTGAGCGCGGTTATCCGCAAACGCCCCGGATGGCGGAGAAGACGGCCGAAGGAGATGATGACCAGCCCGAAGAACGCCAGGAGATCGCGGCCCTCCTCGGCGGCCTCGATAGTGGCGCGGCCGGTCTGGTTGACCATGTCGAGAGCGGGCCGCCGTTTCCTTGCCGGCGTACCTGACCGCGCGCCCTCTTCTGCCGCCTTCAGGAGCGCGGCATGAAGCTCCCGCGCGTTCTGGAAGCGCGGCCGAAGCCCCTCGCCCTCCAGCCTGTCCCGCAGGCGGATCAGGGTCACGGCGCCGACCGTGTCCAGGGCCTCGAGCTCGGAGAGATCGATCACCGTCTCGCCTGCCGCCGCCTCGGGCTCCAGTTCGTTGAGCGCGCGGCCGAAGCGCGCCACACCCGATAGTACCCAGCGTCCGCCGGCACGGATGGTCCAGGTCCGCCCATCCTGCTCGGTCCGGTACCAGGCGTCGTGCCCTGTGGCCGTCGCGGCGCCGTTCACAGACCGCCTCCGATGACGCAGGTCACCGGCATCCCCCGCGGCCTTCGGGCATCATCGACGGCGATCCGCCGCTGGTTGCGGACATGGGGCAGAATGGGAAGACCTTTCACGATGCCGGGCAAACGGAGCGGTTGCAGGAGTGGTTCGAACGAGCCTTCGAGGCTCGACATAATCTAGGGCCTGCCCAAAGAAGAACCAGACACCGCGTCTCTTGCGCCGGGGCTGGCTACGCCTTAGCCCCGGGCGGGTGTCTGCGTTCCCGGCTACTACGCGATCGCCTGCAGACCTTTCGCCTTCACGAGGTTCAGGAGCTTCAGAGAAGGGCCATTCGGCCTCTTCTCCCCCCGTTCCCACTTGCTCACTGCGTCTCTGCGAACATTCAGGTATAGCGCGAATACCGGCTGAGACACTTGCTCCCGTTCCCGCAGAGCCCGGATTTCCTCCGGCGACATCGGCGCAACCGGTGTCAGGCAAAGAGCGTCGAACCGGCGCATCGTCGCCTTGTCGATGACACCGGCGCGATGCAATCCCCCTGCGGTTTCGTGAATCGACCCGAGAATGCCGTTTTCAGTCGTGGCGGCCTTCTTCGCCATCCGAAGTCACCTCCAAAATCTCTCCTGCCCGACGGGCAATGTCCAGATCAGCCACCCCAAGTCCCAGCAGCACCTTGGCCAACGCCTTGAGCGCCTTCAGCTCCGCTGCCGAGACATTCGCCTTCTGGTTCTTGGCGAAACCGTGGACGAAGAAGCTGTGCCGTCCGGCCTTGAACAGAATGATGGTCCGATGGCCACCGGACTTTCCGCCGCCTTTCCGGGCCACCCTCTGCTTAAAGACACCACCGCCAAGATCAGCATCCCAGTGCCCGTCGGCAACGTCGACCGCCGCCGCGAGCAGTTCGTCATCCGTCAGCGCTGCCTTGCGGGCGAACCTTGCAAAGGTTTTGGTTTTGAAAACGCTCATGCTGACCGGATCATAAAAATATAGCTCTTAGAGCTATATAGTTCAAACATTGTCCATCAGGGTCATGCCGCTCCAGTCCAGACACCGCACCTCGTCCAGTCGGTCGGCTGCGGGCTTTACAGACCGAGACCATCCATCCTATCTCAACCACCATGATCGACAGGCGCCTCAGCATCGCCCCCATGATGGGGTGCACCGACCGGCATGACCGCTATTTCCTGCGGCTCATTACCCGCCGGGCGCTCCTCTATACCGAGATGGTGACCACCGGCGCGGTGCTGCATGGCGACCGGCAGCGCCTGCTGGGTTTCCATCCCGCCGAGAAGCCGCTCGCCCTGCAGCTCGGCGGCAGCGACGCGGATGCGCTGGGCCAAAGCGCGGCGATCGCCGAGAGCTTCGACTATGACGAGATCAATCTGAACGTCGGCTGTCCGAGCGACCGGGTCCAGTCCGGCCGTTTCGGTGCCTGCCTGATGGCGGAGCCCGATCTGGTGGCGGACTGCGTCGCGACCATGCGCCGGGCGACCGCCTTGCCGGTCACGGTGAAGACGCGGATCGGCATCGACGACAGGGACTCGTTCGAGGAACTGTGCCGCTTCGTCGACACGGTGGCGGCGACGGGCTGCGACACCTTCATCGTCCATGCCCGCAAGGCGTGGCTCCAGGGCCTGAGTCCCAAGCAGAACCGGGAGATTCCCCCGCTCCGCTACGATGTCGTCTACCGGCTGAAGGAAGCCTTTCCCGGCCTCACCATCGCCATCAACGGCGGCATCACCACGATCGACGCCGCCGAAGAGCATCTCCGCCATGTCGACGGGGTGATGATCGGCCGCGAGGCGTACCAGAACCCCTATTTCCTGGCCGAGGCCGACAGGCGCCTGCTGGGTCTCGACGCCGATATCCTGAAGCGCAAGGCGGTGCTCGACGCCCTGATGCCCTATGTCGAGGAAGAGACCTCCGCTGGCGTGCCGCTGAAGCACATCACCCGCCATATCGTCGGCCTGTTCCAGGGCGTCCCCGGCGGCCGGGCGTGGCGGCGTTACCTGAGCGAGCACGCCCACAAACCCGGCGCGGACGCGGCCGTGATCCGCGAAGCGGCGGCCCTCGCCGCCGAGTAACTTCAGCCGAACAGACCTCCCTTCTCGTCACCCCCGCGAAGGCGCTAGGGGATGCACACATCTCCGGAACGGCCTGTCTCCATTTCTCCTGCCGTCAGCCCAGTTCTCCTGGCGTCATGGCACCGCTTGGCGGTGCCATCCACGACTTTCGGCGGTTCTGTCGGGGTCTGCAGCAGGCTCCGCAAAGTCGTGGATCGCATGGTCAAGCCATGCGATGACGAATAACATCAATGAGTTGCCGTGGGACTCATATCCCGTTGGATGTGTGAACCCCCTAGCGCGAAGGCGGGGACCCAGAAAGGGAGCGCGCCCCATGGATCCCCGCCTCCGCGGGGATGACGGCTAGAACCGCGCTCACCCTTCGATCTCGGCCCCGGCGTCCTGCATCGTGGCGAGCGATTCGGCGCCGCCTTCGGGCGTCACCGGCTTGGTGCCCTCGGCGATGAGACGGACATCGAGCCCCGCCTTGCGTGCGTCCAGCACCGAGGCGAGGACGCAGACGTCCTGAGCGAGGCCGCCGACCCACACCCGCTTCACCCCATCCCGCTTCAGCGCTTCGGCGAGACCGGTCTGATCGAAGGCCGAGTTCTGGTCCTGGTCGAACCGCGTACCCTTGGTCACCACGACGGTTCCCGCCGGCATATGCAGGTCGGAGCGGAACGCCGCGCCCTCGGTGTCCTGGACGCAATGGACCGGCCACGGACCGCCCATTTCGGCGAAGCTCGGATGGGTCAGCGGATGCCAGTCGCGGGAGGCGTAGATCGGCACCCCCCTGGCCGCCGCGGCGTCGATCCAGGCATTCAGCACCGGCACCACCCGGTCGCCGTCCGCGATCGGCAGCGCCCCGCCCGGACAGAAATCGTTCTGGACGTCGACGACGAGCAGGGCGTCGCCATCCCGAAATTTGTCAGACGGATCGAAGCTCATGCGCTTTTCCTCTTTCTGCGCGCCGAGAAGCGCGTCCTTAGACGACTAGGTATCCACTGGGTCCGCCGCTGCCAAGAGGAACTCCGTTCCGAACCCGGGGTTGCCCGGTTCGTTCATAGTCCAGAGAATGACGCCATCCGAAAGGAGGGGTTTATGGCTACCAGTACGACGACGGTCCTGAACGGAAGGGACGCGGTCGATTACGCGGCCGTCGCGGGAGTGACGCTCAACAAGCGCGCCGACGGCATCGAGGACGAACGGAACGACGTTTCGCTGCGTGAGGCGGAGGAAATCGCCGCACGCGATCCGTCGCTGATATGGGTCGAGGTCAGTCTCGCCGATCCGCGCTCGGTTCTGCTGATCTGGTGCGCGAGCGACAGCGACTGCAAGGTCGAACCCGACGGGGTCGTGCAGACGAAGGACAGCCTCTCTGACTTCATCGGCGCCTGGGGGCAGCCGACCGCGTCCGGCCAGGTCAGCTCGATCCGCGTCTACGCATGGCGGCGGTCGGACCGCCCGTCCCTGCCGAAGGACGTTTATGTGGCAGACGACGGCGGCCCGATCCGGTTCGCCTATATCGCCGAATAGCGGCCGAGGACGCCGTTACCGGGACTTGGCGCGCTGCTCCTCCAGCTCCTGCTCCGTGAGCTGGAATCCGGCGACGACGGTGTATCGCCAGCCCGGCATGCTGCGGCTCAGAGGCAGACGCAGGGTGACGGAGTCGGGCTCGGGCATGCCGACCCGGTCGAGCGTGGGCGGAAAGCGGATCGAGACCGGGAAGACCTGCTTGTCGACCACGTTCCGGTCGGCGTCCAGCGCCGCCACGAAATAGCGGAAATCGGCCTGCCTGTTCTGATCGGCCGGTCCCCGCGTGATGGCGAAATTGATCGTCAGATCGACCTGGACGTAAGGCGAATCCTCTTCGAGCTCGTAAGTGCAGGCCCAGTCGAGCTGCGCGAATTTGGCGGAGAACCGAACGTCCACCGGATCGCGCGCCGCCCCCGGGGCGTAGACCACTTCGGTATCGGCGTTCTGCAACAGACGCACGGCGGGACAAGTCGGGGGCGGATCGTCGTTCCACGGCATCTTGAATCCGCAACCCGCGAGAAGGGCCGTGAACGCCAACAGCCAGAGCGCGGTCAGCGGCTTGCGCCAGTCACCCGGAGACATCGCCATCCTTCTCCTTGATCGCCGATTGCCGGCACGGTGCCGGCTGAGGACCGGCCGCACCCGCCATGCCGCCCAAGGGCCGGGGATGCGCCGGGCGCGGATTATGGCACATCGCCTCCCCGGCCGGCCACCGGGCGAAAGGCTTCCCATCCGCCCGCCTGTTCCTGTAGAAAGGCCGCTTCGCTCTGCCGGAACAGATGCCGTGGCTGTTTATACGGAAGTCTCCGACGGAGACCTGCGCGCTTTCCTGAAGGACTACGACATCGGCTCGCTGGTGTCGTTCATCGGCATCGCCGAGGGCGTCGAGAACTCCAACTATCTCCTGCTCACCGATCGCGGGCGGTACATCCTCACCCTGTTCGAGAAACGGGTGGCGAAGGACGACCTGCCGTTCTTCCTAGGGCTGATGGAGCATCTGTCGGCCCGCGGCGTGCCGTGCCCCGTGCCGATCCCCTGCCGCGCCGGGCCGGCGCTGCGCACCCTGAGCGGCCGCCCGGCGGCGGTGGTGAGCTTCCTCGACGGGGTCTGGGCCCGCCGGCTGTGGCTGGAGCATTGCGAGGAGCTGGGCCGTGCCCTCGCCCATCTGCACCTCGCCAGCGCCGATTTTCCGCTCCACCGGCGGAACGATCTTTCGGTTGCGAGCTGGCGTCCGCTGTTCGAGCGGTCGGTGGCGGAGGCGGACAGCGTCAAGCCGGGTCTCGCGGAAGAACTCTCGGCCGAGCTCGACGTGCTGGAGAAGGAATGGCCTGCCGATCTTCCGGCCGGTGTCATTCACGCCGACCTGTTCCCCGACAACGTCTTTTTCGAGGACAGCCGGCTTACCGGCCTGATCGATTTCTATTTCGCGTGCAACGACTTCTTCGCCTACGACATCGCGGTCTGCCTGAACGCCTGGTGCTTCGAGACCGACGGCGCCTTCAACGCCACCAAGGCGCGGGTTCTGCTGTCGGCCTATCGCCGGGAACGCCCGTTCTCGGACGAGGAGCTGCGCGCCCTGCCGCTGCTTTGTCGCGGCGCGGCGATGCGCTTCCTGCTCACACGCCTTTACGACTGGCTGAACCAGCCGGCGGGCGCGCTGCTGAAACCCAAGGACCCGATCGAGTATCTGAACAAGCTCCGCTTCCACCGCGCCGTCACGCGGCCCGGTGAATACGGTCTGGACTGAGATGGCCGGAAAGGCCGTAGAGGCCCATACCGACGGCGCGTGCAGCGGCAACCCCGGCCCCGGCGGGTGGGGCGTGGTCCTGCGCTGGGGCGGTACCACGCGGGAACTGTCCGGCGCCGAGCCGGCGACCACCAACAACCGCATGGAGCTGATGGCCGCCATCCAGGCCCTGGAAGCGCTGAAGCGCCCGGTGGCGATCGCCATCCATACCGACAGCACCTATGTGCGCGACGGAATCACTCGCTGGCTGCACCAGTGGAAGGCCAATGGCTGGCGCACGGCCGCCAAGAAGCCGGTGAAGAACCAGGACCTATGGGAAAGGCTGGAAGCGGCGCTGGCGACCCATGAGGTCACCTGGCACTGGGTCCGCGGTCACGCCGGCGACCCCGGAAACGAGCGCGCCGATCAACTGGCCCGCGAAGCGGTCGTGGCGCTGCGGGCGGCGCAGCAGGAAAGCCGGCACCCGCCCGACTGACGGCGACGGCGGGGACCCGTTGCCGGGCCCCGCCCATTTGAGTTCAGAGGCGGTCGAGCATCGATTCGGCGCTGCTGACCTTCATCTGGCCCGGTGCCTCCTCGACGTTCACCTGCTTCACGACACCGTCCTCGACCAGCAGGGAGTAGCGCGCCGAGCGCTTGCCCATGCCGAAGCCGCTGGCATCGATCTCCATGCCGACCGCGCGGGTGAAATCGCCATTGCCGTCGGCCAGCATCGCGACCTTGCCGCCCGCGCCCTGATCCTTGCCCCAGGCCTGCATCACGAAAGCATCGTTCACCGAGACGCACGCGATCTCGTCGACGCCCTTGCCCGTCAGCTTGCCGTGGTTCTCGATGAAGCCCGGTAGATGCTTGGCCGAGCAGGTCGGGGTGAAGGCACCCGGAACGCCGAACACGGCAACCGTCCGTCCCTTGAAGAACTCATCGGTCACGACGTCCTGCATGCCCTCGTCGGTCAACTGCTTCATCGTCACCGACGGAATCGTGTCGCCTACCTTGATCGCCATTCCCTCTGTCTCCTCCACATCCTCAAAAAAACGCGGGACCGCCGGTCCCTGGGCAAAACATAGTGCAGCGGAGAGCGTCCGGAAACAGCGACGCCGCCGCCGATCACGCCGGCGGCCGGCCACCTCCGGCAAGGTTCGCGGGCGCCGCGGCCTCATCGAGCGCCTCCAGCACCGCTTCGACGGTCAACAGCTCCGGCAAGGTAATGCCCTCGGGTGCGCCGGGACCGAACGCGACGTTGAAGGGGATGCCGTAGCGATCGAACCGCGCGAGGAAGGCCGCAATCGCCGGATCGGGGTTGGTCCAGTCGGCGAGCATCGGCACGACGTCGCTTTCCGCCAGGCGGCCCGCCACGGCATTGCTGTCGACCACCAGCAGCTTGTTCACCTTGCAGGTGACACACCAGTCGGCGGTGACGTCGACGAAGACCACTTTGCCCTGATCGACCAGACCGGCGATGGCCGCTTCGTCGAACGGACGCCAGTCATGGGCGACGCGCTGCACGCCGTCTCCGCCGAACAACGTGCGCCACTGGGCGGGAAGAACGAAGGCCGCGGCGATCAAGAGCAGGATCGCGACCACGCCGGCCCGTCGCAGGCCGGCGCCGCGTCCGGCCGCCACCGCGATGACGACGACGACCAACGCCATCACACCGGCCACCGCCAGGGCCGTCGTCATCGAGGTCTGCGCCGCCATCACCCACAGCAGCCAGGCGGCGGTGGCGAGCAGCAGCAGGCCGAGCACCCATCGCACCTTCGCCATCCATGGGCCGGGCCTGGGCAGTCGCGTCACCAGCCCCGGCATCACGGCGACGGCGAAATAGGGAAGCGCCATGCCGAGCCCGAGGGCCAGGAAGATCGCGGCGATCTCCACCGGCCCGCGCGCCAGGGCGAAACCGAGCGCCGTGCCGAGGAAGGGGGCGGAGCAGGGCGTCGCCAGCAGCGTCGCGAACACACCGGTCGAAAAATGCCCGGCAAGCCCGCCCTGATGGCCGTCGCGTGGCGTCGCCAGGGCACCGGCCCAGGACGGCAGGGCGATCTCGTAGAGGCCGAACAGATTGGCCGCGAACAGCACCAGGACGACGGTGAGGAAAACCAGGAACAGCGGCTCCTGGAACTGGATACCCCAGCCGACCGCCTCTCCCGACAGCTTCAGCGCTATAGCCCCCGCCGCGAGAACGAGGAACGAAACCACGATGCCCGCCGCCGAGGCCAGGAACCCCGTCGTCACCCGACGGCGGTCGCCGCCGCCATGCCCGACGACGTGGAGAAGCTTGATCGAAAGCACCGGCAGGACACAGGGCATCAGGTTGAGGATCAGCCCGCCCAGCACCGCCACCGCCAGCATCGACAGGAACAGGCCACCGCTCTCCGCCGCCGGCGTGACCGAGCTCGCTGCCGGCGCCTCGACCGGTGCCGGCGCTTCCTCCCACGCGACCGCGCGCATTCCGTCATGCAGGGTCAGAGTCACGGGCACGCCGGCCAGCGTCTCGTCGCCTTCGACCGGCGTGACGATCAACGCCTGCCTGCCGCCGTCGGAGAGCGTGACCTCGGGCGCGGGAAACCGGAAGTCGACCGGCCCCTCGACGAACAGATCAGGCTCCTCGAACGGCAGCGTCGCCGTAAGCCGCGCCACCAGTTGCTGATTGCCTGCCGGTCCCGCGACGCCCAGTTCGTCGACCGTGATCCCCGCCGTGGCGGGCGCCTTGGGCACCACCGCCATGAACCGGTCGATCACCCGCGTGAACGGGGTCGTCTGCGCCGGACCGGCCGGGAGCATGAGGCTGAGGTCGGCGGTGAAGGGAATGCAGATCTTCTCGCAGACCTGATAGTCGATCGTCCCCGCCAGGGTCACCGGCTGACCGGGATCGGACAGACGGACGGCCAACGGAAAAACGACCTCGTCGGTATAGCCGTGCGTCTCCAGCCCTGCCGCTTCGAAAAAGCGGACCGGCGCCGGCCAGCTCATGGCGACGTCGGCGACGTTCTCCGACGCCGACCAGTCGGGCTGCGGCGGCGAGCCGGCATCGCCGGGGCTGCGCCAGTACATCTTCCAGCCCGGCGACAGCCGGAACTGAAGCCCCATGCGCAAGGTCTCGCCTTTGCCCGTCGCATCGGTCGCCGCGACCAGGCGCGCTTCCGAGAAATCGGTCTGGTCCCACGCCGAAGCGCCATTCCCCGCCGCCCATGCGGGGCCGATGGCGACGACCAGAATCGCCATCGTCAGCGACAGCAGGAGAAGCGCGTTCGTTCGGATTCGATCAAACATCGACAATGGCTTACGTCGGCAATGGCATGTCACAATTGCCAACATATATGATGAGGGGGCAGCCGACCGCCTGTCACGTTTCCGCGACTCGAGTCCGCTCCGGCAACAGCGACGTTAAACGACAGGGCTTTTATGGACACCGACTCCAGCTATCTGCAGGGACAATTGCTGATCGCCATGCCGCAGATGAGCGACCCGCGGTTTGCGCGAACGGTCATCTACATGTGCGCGCACTCGGCCGATGGGGCAATGGGGCTGGTGATCAATAAGCCGATCGGTTCGCTGACCTTCGCCGAGCTGATGGACCAGATGGGGATCGAACTGGGCGAAATCGACGACCAGATCCGCGTGCATTTCGGCGGTCCCGTCGAATCGAGCCGTGGCTTCGTTCTCCACACCACCGACTACGTCCAGGAGTCGACCCTGGTGGTGAACGAGGAATTCGCCCTGACGGCAACCGTCGACGTGCTGAAGTCAATCGCCGACGGCAGCGGCCCGTCGAAGTCCATTCTGGCCCTGGGCTATGCCGGTTGGTCGCCCGGCCAGCTCGACGGCGAGATTCAGGCCAATGGCTGGCTGAACGTCGCCGCCGATCCGGAGCTGGTGTTCGCTTCCGCCAACGACGACAAATGGGAACGGGCGCTGGCCAAGGTCGGCATCGACCTCTCGGCGCTCTCCTCCCTCACCGGACACGCCTGAGCACGGGGTCGGTCAGCCGGCTCCGAACACTTCCTGAAACAGCCTTTCGGCCGCCAGATCGGAGAATGGCTTGGTGAGCCTCGGCTTTTCGGCGAAGCGCTCGGGCAGGGTGGCCGATCCGTATCCGGTCATGAACAGAAACGGGATTCCCTTTTCCGCCAACGCATCGGCCAGCGGATAGGACGTGTCGCCGTCCAGGGACACATCGAGTACCGCCCCGTCCAGCCCGTTGGATTCAAGCAGCACGAACGCCTGACTGAGGCGTCCGACGGGCCCCGCCACCTGTCCCCCCCATTGCTCGATCGTCTCGCTGACGTCGAGAGCCACGAGGTACTCGTCCTCCAGAACCAGGATGGTTTGTCCGACCAGAAACTGAGGCATGCCAAGGCCTTTCTCAGTCAGGGGGTATCGGATATTCGACGAGGCACTCCGCGCCGTCCCGGTGAAACTTCAGCCGGGCGCTGCCGCCCAGCATGTGAGGAAGGCTTTCCTCGATCACCTTCGAACCGAACCCCCTCTTCGGTTCGCGTTCCGCGATTTGCACACCGGACTCCCGCCAACGGAAACACAGACGGTCCTCCCCATCGCGACGATCCATCTTCCAGGTCATATCGATACGGCCGCCGTCCACCGAAAGAGCGCCGTACTTGGCCGCATTCGTGGTCAACTCGTGGATCGTCATGGCGAAGGCCTGCGCGTTCCGCGGGGTCAGACGGACGTCCGGGCCGTCGATACTGTAGTGCCTGCCCTCCTCTGCACCGACCGCAACGAGCTCGGATCGAACGATGTCGCGAATCGAGACGGCTTCGGTCGGGCTGGCCACAACCAGATCCTGGGCACGCGACAGCGCCCCGATGCGGGACTGGAATGCCTGGATGAACGACTCCGGATCATCGCTACTCCGCCATGTCTGGACGGCCAGCGCCCGGACATTGTTGAGGATGTTCTTCACGCGGTGGCGAAGCTCGCCCATCATCGCCTGCTGGCGAGCCGCGGCGTTCTGTTCTTCGGTAACGTCCCGGATGGCCAGCAGGATCAGATTCAGGTGATCGAGGCGCCGGCCGTTGAGCAGCATCGCACGGCGGCCGATGGTCGGAAATTCATGCTCGACGAGATAGTCGTCGAAAGCATCGCCGTTGGGCAGCACCTCCTCGAGCAGTCGGCGCAGTTCGGGAATGTCCCACTGGCCGTTGCCGAGTTCGTAGATCAGGCGCCCTTCTGTTTCCGCCTGCTCAACGCCGAAGGATTCATAGAAGCTCTGGTTGGCGGACTGCACCCTCAAATCCCAGTCCATGACGATCAGCGCCTCGCGCACGCTGTCGATCAGCTTCTCCGCGAATTCCGTCCGGCCTTCCAGTTCGAACTGAATTCGCTCCCGTTCCGTCACGTCGTTGAAGGCGAGGAGTAGGTTGTCCGGACCCGCCGGCCGCGACAGGTGATTGGCGTTGACCAGCATCACCCGCTTGCCGATCTGCTCAAACTCGTGCTCGACGCGGTAATCGCACACAGCGCCCCCGTCCGCCTGCACTTGATGGAGCAGCCGATTAAGTTCGGGAATGTCCCACTGGCCGTTTCCCAGTTCGTGGATGGTATGCCCGCGGGTGTCCCGCTCGGCGACCCGAAACTGGTGGAGAAAGGCGCGGTTGACTTTCTCGACTCGAAGTTCGTGGTCGAGAACCAGAAATGGTTGCGAGGTCGTTTCCAACATCGCTTCCGCCAAATCGGGTTCTCCAGGTGCTGTGGGCATTGGAGTTCCCTTTCACCGTGTCTGCTGCGGCTGGTTCCTCGCCCTTGCGACAGCTTACGCCTTCACCTACCAGCAAGCGCATTAAAAAAGAACGACGCACACGCAGCAGATGTTCAATCCGAGCCGATCACGACCTTCGGTCGGCGGCTATCGCAGAGCAGAGGCCATTCATCATCACCCGCTCGGCTTCACGGGCATCAAGCCGTGGAGGAGTTCCTGCCACCCACTGTGTTCTGAGACGGTGCCGCGACGCTAGAGACCGCGAAGGCACCCGACGGCGCGACCGCAGGACGTAGTTCCCGTCCGCCTTCGATGACCGTATGGACGACCGGCCGGGGATCGCCGGCGAGCATGCCGAACAGGACGTGGTCCTGCCATTCCCCGTTGATGCGCAGGAACTGCCGCGCATAGCCTTCCTCGCGAAAGCCCACCTTCTTCAGAAGCGCCCGGCTCGCCGCGTTCTCGGGCAGCACCGCCGCCTCGATCCGGTGCAGACGAAGATTTTCGAAAATGAACGGCAGCAGCGAGGCCAGCGCCTCGGTCATATAGCCGCGGCGTGCATAGGGTTCGCCGATCCAGTAGCCGACGCTGCAGCTCTGGGCGATCCCACGGCGGACGTTGCTGACCGTGATGCCGCCCAGCAGCGCGTCATCGTTGCGGCGGAACACGAAGAACGCATAGCCGGCATCGGAGTGGCTTTGCAGGGCGTGCGCGCGCAGCCGGCGCAGGAATGCCTTCCGCGTCAGCGCGTCCTTGGGCCAGGTCGGCTCCCACGGCTTCAGGAACGCATGCGAGCGGCTGCGGAGCGCAACCCAGCTCCGCCAGTCGCGGCGATGGGGCTGACGCAGGTAGACCGTGGGCCCGCCGATGGCGCGGCCGCGCATGATTTCGGAAAGCGACTTGAGAAGATTGATCACGGCCTCTTCCGAATGTGAAACGTCAGCACGCCCTCTGCGTCGTGCCATGATTCCAGGGTGTGCCCCGTCACTTCACAAAACGTCTGGAAATCCTTTACCGCACCACGGTCGGTCGCCAAAATTTCCAGTATCTCGCCGTCGCCCACCTCGCGCATCGCCCGCTTGGCCTTCAAGACCGGCAGCGGGCAGGCCAGTCCCGTCGCGTCGAGCGTATGCTTCGGCGCCGGCTCACTCATTCAATCACATCAACCGCTGCCGAATCGTTTCGACATCGGGAACCTTCGTCACCGGCCCGAGCGTCGCCAGCGTCGCCGGCGCGCCGCAGAGCAGCCGTTTCGCCACACGCGTTATGGTGGCCGCATCGACCTGATCGATCAATGCCACGACCTCTTCCGGCGGCAGGCGGCGGCCGAAGATCAGGATCTGGCGGGCGAGCTGCTCGCAACGCGAGCTCGAACTTTCGAGCGACATCATCAGCCCGGCCTTGAGCTGCGCCGAGGCGCGGCGGACTTCCTCGTCGCTGACGGTGTCGGCCACCTTGCGGGTTTCGTCGCAGATCACCGCGACCGCCTCGTCGGCGTCCTCCGGGCTGGTGCCGGCATAGATTCCGAACAGGCCCGCGTCGAGGTAGGAGGTGTTGAACGAAAACACCGAATAGGCCAGGCCCCGCACTTCACGCACTTCCTGGAACAGCCGCGACGACATGCCGCCGCCCAGCAGCGTCGACAGCACCTGCACGGCGTAGAAATCCGGATCGCCGTAGGGGACGCTGTCCAGGCCGAGGATGATATGCGTTTGCTCGATGTCCCGTTCCTCGCGGAACTCGCCGCCGACATAGTGTGCCGCCCCGAACGGCGCGCCATTGGTGCCGGACAGATCGCCGAAGGCTTCGCCGACCATCTCCACCAGCCGATCATGGTCGATGCGGCCGGCCGCCGTCACCACCATCGACGACGGCCTGTAATGGGTGCCCATGTAGTCGTGGAGCATGTCCCGGGTCACCGCCGACACCAGCGCGCTGGTGCCGAGAACCGGGCGCCCGATCGGCTGCTCCGGATAGGCGGCTTCCTGGAAATGGTCGAAGACGATGTCGTCGGGCGTGTCGTTGGCCTGCCCGATCTCCTGCAGGATCACCGTGCGCTCGCGCGCCAGCTCGTCCGAATCGAAGACCGAGTTCTGCAGGATGTCCGCCAGCAGGTCGACCGCGAGCGGAGCGTCGTCCTTCAGGACCTTGGCGTAATAGGCGGTCTGCTCGCGGGATGTATAGGCGTTGAGATGCCCGCCCACAGCTTCGATTTCCTCGGCGATCTGACGCGCGCTCCGCTGCCGCGTCCCCTTGAACGCCATATGCTCCAGCACGTGGGAGACGCCGTTGGTCTCCGCGGTCTCGTTGCGGGCGCCGGCGCCGACCCATACGCCGATCGACGCTGTCTGCAGCGAGGGCATTTCCTCGCTGGCGACTCTCAACCCGTTGGCAAGCGTGGTGATTCGCGTCGTCGTCATGAGTCCTCTAATTCAGCCTACGTATATAGTCCCTCAGCTTCGCCAGGTCATTAGCGAGAGGCGTGCACCGTTCGGGCAGCGTCATCAGCGCATCGAGATGAGGCGGCAGCGCCGGATGGACCCCGGTCGCCTTCACCACGGCATCGGGGAACTTCGCCGGATGCGCGGTCGACAGGGTGACCAGGGGCGTTGCCGGCATGTGATGGCGCACCCGACCCGCGGCGACACCGACGGCGGTGTGCGGGTCGATCGTCAAAGCATAGTCGCTGTAGAGCCGGCGCATCGTCTCGATTGTGTCCTCTTCGGCGACGCTGGTCGAATCGAACAATGTCCGGGCCCGGTCGAGAACCCCTTCGTCGACGCCGAAACGCCGGGCGGACTTGAGCGTGTCCATCAGGGCGGCGACACGGGCACCGTCGCCGTCGAACAGATCGAACAGCAGCCGCTCGAAATTGCTGGCGACCTGGATGTCCATGCTGGGTGACAGCGTCGGCGATACGTCGCCCGGCACGTACTGGCCGCTGTCGAAGAAGCGGGCGAGGATGTCGTTGCGGTTGGTGGCGACGATCAGCCGCTCGATCGGTAGGCCCATCCGCGCCGCGACGTAGCCCGCGAAGACGTCGCCGAAATTGCCGGTCGGCACCGAGAACGCGACCCGGCGTCCGGGCGCGCCAAGGGCGACGGCGGCGGTGAAGTAGTACACCGCCTGCGCCATCACCCGCGCCCAGTTGATCGAGTTGACGGCGGCGAGACCGATTTCCTCGCGGAAGGCGGCATCGGCGAACAGCTCCTTCACCAGCGCCTGGCAGTCGTCGAAATTGCCGTCGATGGCCACGTTGTGGACGTTGGGCGCATCGACGGTTGTCATCTGCCGCCGCTGCACCTCCGACACCCGACCATGGGGGTGCAGAATGACGATGGTGACGTGCTCGCGCCCCTTGAACGCCTCGATCGCCGCCGACCCGGTATCGCCCGAGGTCGCGCCGACGATCGTCACATGCCGCCCCTTCTTCTCCAGGAGATGCTCGAACAGCCGGCCGAGAAGCTGCAGCGCCACATCCTTGAAGGCGAGGGTGGGACCGTGGAACAGCTCCATAAGCCATTCGCTGCCGTCGATCTGTCGGAGCGGCGCCACGGCATGGTTGGCGAACCCCGCATAGGCGTCTTCGACGATCCCGCGAAAGGTCTCGTGGTCGATGGCGTCGCCGAGGAACGGCGTCATCACCCGAACGGCGACCTCCGCATAGCACTCGCCGGCCATCGCGGCGATGGCCTCCTCGCTCAAGGCGGGCCAGTGATCGGGCAGATAGAGGCCGCCGTCGGGCGCCATGCCCGAAAGCACCACCTCGTCGAAGGCGATGGCGGGCGCGCCGCCGCGCGTCGAAACGTATTTCACAGGTCGCGCCTTTCCTCTTCCCGTCCGACTGTCATCGTCGTCCTGCGGTCAAACGAGAGGACGACGATGCCCGGAGATGGGACGCTCGTATCAGGACAGATAGCGGTTCTTCAGGTGCCGCTTGTACACCGCATCGGTAAGCGGTTCACCCGTCGCAAGGGCGATCAGGTCCTCGGTCTCCAGACGAGAGCCGACACCATGCACGTTCTCCTTCAGCCAGGCCTGAAGCGGCGCGGAATCGCCGCGCCCGAGCGACGGAAGGATGTCCGAATCCTGCCGGCAGGCGGCGTCGAAGAGCTGCGCCGCCGTCATCGCCCCCAGCGTGTAGGTCGGGAAATAGCCGAAATCGCCGCCGGCCCAATGGATGTCCTGAAGGCAACCCAGCCGGTCGTTGG
>MDTD01038254.1_pt1 | contig 40350 bp, 41 predicted proteins | sample 811221 | NCBI WGS metagenome assembly MDTD01 (sample SAMN05326646, study PRJNA326480) | marine metagenome | isolation source: seawater | place: Pacific Ocean: South West | collected 2011
CTTTATCCACTGTGCTATGTGTCCCTCAAACTCAAAGCAATGAGGACACCCGTACCAAAAAAACTCCAGTACCTCTACTTGCCCAGGTGGAGCGGAAGTGCTCAAAGGGGGCTTAATCTCTTCGTAATGCTTGCCTGCCACGAATTGCTCATCCGCGGAGCCAGGACTACAAAACAGAAGTACGCCAAAGAAAAGACTTAGTATTGTTTGCAGTTCTTTTAGCATTGTCTAATAAAATTTTTCTAGGTCGTCTGCTAGTGTAAGGCAGAAATATAGGAAGATAGGACTTTGATATCTTCGTCAGAGAGCTTTTGCGCTATAGCTTGCATCATAGGGTGCTTTCGAGATCCTTCTCTATAGGCTCGAAGCTGGAGTTCGGTGTAGGCCGCATGTTGTCCCCTTAGCGAGGGATACTTCGCCGGCCCATTCCCCGCGCCATTAGGGCCATGGCAAGCAGTGCACGCGGGTATTAGTCTCTCTTGATCGCCTCCGCGGTACAACTTCATAGCATCTTCGCTTGTTGCTGCCTCAGAGGGACTGATAGATATCTTCTGTTTTGAATAGTAAATTGCTAGATCCCACATGTCCTCTTCCGTTAGATTACTAGCAAATGGCCACATAATCGCATTGTTTCGTTTTTTGGTTTTAAAAGCGTTTAATTGTTGAACAGTGTATTCTGCACCTTGGCCCGCCAAGTTTGGCCATATCGGGTTTACGCTATTTCCATCCGTCCCGTGACAAGCAACGCACACCGCAGCTTTGGAGGCATCTCCTTTGGCGACACCGGCAAAGAGCACCAGCGTTATCGCGATGACAGCAAATCTAATTTTCATATCAGGCCTCTAAATTCTAAACTTTAGGTTATAATTATACACCTGTATTGATTTTTCTTCTCTATCAGAATAGAGAAAACTTTCGAATTTTTTTAAAGATGGGCGAATTAGGTAAAATGTTTTGAAACCGTCTGCCATCATGCAAAAGAGCCTTCACAAGGCAAGATTTTATAAAAGCACCCCGAATTTGCTTGGCTTGCCTGCGGACAAAGGTCTAGAAGTTGCACTGGCGGGGCGATCCAACACAGGAAAATCGACGACCCTCAATACCATCTGTGGACAACATTCCTTAGCCCGCACCAGCAAGACGCCTGGTCGAACACAACATCTGGTTGTGTTCGAAATAGATGAACAGCGCCGCTTGGTGGATTTGCCTGGCTTTGGCTACGCAAAAGTTTCTCGAAGAACCCAACTAGCATGGGAGAAAGAGATTAATAAATATTTAAATTTCAGAAAATCATTGGTTGGGCTGGTGTTAATAATGGATATCAGACATGTTCTCCAACCAATTGAGGAAGACCTCCTCCTTTGGTGTGCTGAAGCTAATTTGAAAACTCATGTTTTGTTGAACAAAGCAGATAAATTAAGTCGAGGAGCTTCCAAATCGACTCTCTTACAAGTTGAGAAAAGGCTGTGTAAGTTAATAGAAACTGGAGACTTATCCGTTTCTTTGTTTTCAGGCAAAGAGAGAACAGGCTGTGAAGATATATGGTTGAAGCTTGCGGATTGGTTCTCTCAGGAATGGCTAGATTAAATATATTTTCCTGCTTCCTTAGGTGTCTATAAGAATTGAAACAGGGGCATGATCGGATGGTTTTTCCCAGCCTCTAGGTGTTACATCTACTGAAGAGTCAAGGATATGCCCAATCAGATTGGCGCTAGCTAGGATCAAATCGATCCTCAAACCATGGTTTTTTCTGAAACTGCCCCCTCTATAGTCCCACCAAGTGAAGGCTCTAGTATCCTCATCTATTTGTCTGAAGGTTTCGATAAGACCTAATTCCTTGAGGTCTTTAAGAAATCCTCTCTCTCTCTTGCTGCATAAAGTTTTTTCATGCCACAGCACTGGATCGTGAACGTCTAAATCTGTGGGTGCTATATTAAAATCGCCCAAGACTATAATTTTTTTGAATGTTTTGTTTAGTTCTTTTATCCAAAGACAAAAAGCTCCCAACCAGTTCATCTTATAGTCAAATTTCTCTGAGCCGATCTCGCCACCGTTCGGAACATAAATGTTTATTATCAGTATTCCTTTCCATTCTACCGCTAAAACACGTTTTTGTTCATCAGAAAATCCCTGTATCCGGTCACTGATAAATTCCGCATTCCCCTTAAATAAAATGCAAACTCCGTTATATGATTTTTGACCGCTGTAGAAGACTTGGTACCCTAGTTGATTAACAAAGTCCAAAGGGAAATTTTGGTTTTGTACCTTTGTTTCTTGGAGACCTAAAATATCTACATGGTTATCTGAAAGCCACCTTTTAAGGTGTTCCTCCCGAGCTCTTATCGAATTGACGTTCCAGCTGGCTATTTTGGCCATTTAATGTTTCCTTGAACTGTAAGTAACTCTTAGATAGGGTGATTTTTTGAACGCGAGCAAGCATTACATTGTGGATCTTTGCTCAAGGATACTGAATGCCACTCCATTGAGCTTGAATCCAAAAGCAACAATCTCCCCTCCAGGCTTTCCCCAAAGCCTACTATAAGTTTTAAGACTTCCATTGCCTGGATGCTGCCGATAATTCCCAATAGAGGAGCAACCACTCCTGATTCAGAGCATGACTCTGATTGCTCTGAAGTACCTCGGCTGTATAAGCACTCGTAACAAGGACTGTCCGCAGTGGAATTAAAAACCGATATCTGTCCCTCCAATCTTGTTGCTGCCCCAGACACTAGAGGTTTCACATGTTTGATGCTCTGACGGTTAATGAAAAAACGGCTCTCGAAGTTATCCGTTGCGTCCACAATTATATCGACATCGGATATCACTTGATTGAAACCTTCTTCATCCAACACCTTGTCGATGGTAGTAATAGTTGTATTAGGATTCAAGGCCATGAGGTTGCGTTTTGCTGATTCTACCTTTTTCTCCCCTATACGTTCTGTTGTGTGAACAATTTGTCGTTGCAAATTGGAAAGCTCAACATCGTCGTCGTCTACTAATATTAAGTTCCCTACTCCTGCCGCCGCTAGATACATGCTAACGACAGACCCTAGTCCTCCTAGTCCTAACAAAAGAACTGACGACTCGATTAACTGCATTTGTCCAGCCACATCAATTTCGGGAAGTAAAATTTGCCTGCTATATCTTAGTAAGAGTTCGTCTTCCACAATATCTTTCTCCAGTAGCTGCGGTTTAATGAGTCCTTTTTTGACCCTGAGTTACTCGCTCGTTTTTGTTTAAATCCTTGAAAGTTTGAACGGATCTGAAGCCAGCTTCGTTGAATAAAGAGCGGACTCGCTCACCCTGTAGAAATCCATGCTCAACTAAAAGATGGCCGTCGGGTTTAAGATAAATGCCTGAAGTCGAGATTATCCTCTTAAGATCAGAGAGTCCATTCTCCTCCGCAAAAATGCTTCGTTCAGGTTCGGCTAGAATCTCCCGGTCTATCAGATTAATCTCATTTCTCGAGACGTAAGGAGGGTTGGAAACGATTATTGATAAACTGGACCTTGCCAATGCTGAATTCCAATCAGAAACAATGCAGTCAACATTTTTCATTTTAAGATTCTTAAAGTTCTCCCTAGCAATTTGAATAGCGGTTTCTGAATTATCGATGGCAATTATTTGAGCATTCGGAAATTCGGAGCTGATTGCGCCAGCGATCGCGCCTGAGCCGGTCCCAAGATCAGCCACAATCCTTTGATCGCATTCCCCGATTATTCCAAGACATCTTTCTACTAAGAGTTCGGTCTCTGGCCTGGGTATTAGTACTCCCTCGCAGACTTTAAAGTCTTGAGACCAGAAGCTAGCGGAACCTGTGAGATAAGCTACTGGTATTCCAGCGAGCCTTTTTTCGATTAAATGATCGAAGAGTTCCTCCTCCGCCGCCAGCAGTTTTTCTTCTAAGCTAACGTAAAGAAGTGAGCGAGAAATGCTAAGAACATGGCTTAAAATTAATTCGGCATCCAGTCGAGTATTTTCCATCGGTTGCAATTTCATTGAGCCAGCTTCCAGTGCGGCTTTAATGGTGGTTTCCTTGGAATTCGTCCATTTATTCATCAGAGAGTTTGGCCATCTGCTCAAGTTGGTGTTCCGAAGTGAGGGGTTCAATCAATAAAGTGAGATCCCCCTCCACAACCTGCTCAAGTTTATAAAGTGTTAAATTAATTCGGTGATCTGTAACTCTACCCTGAGGGAAATTGTAAGTTCTAATTCTCTCAGATCTGTCTCCAGAACCGACTAAAGATTTTCGAGTATCCGCTTGCTTTGCCGTTTGCTTGTCCTTTTCCGACTTAAGGAGCTTAGCTTTAATCAGCCCCAAAGCCCTAGCTCGATTTTTGTGTTGGGACCTTTCTTCCTGGCATTCTACTACTATTCCAGAAGGCAAATGGGTTATACGAATAGCCGAGTCCGTTTTATTTACATGCTGACCCCCAGCACCGGATGCTCGAAAGGTATCTACTCTCAGATCACTATTAGAAACCTCAATTTCCTCAATCTCAGATACTTCTGGTAATACTGCCACTGTGCAGGCAGAAGTATGTACCCTGCCTTGAGATTCTGTTTCTGGTACTCGTTGCACTCTATGCACGCCTGATTCAAATTTCATCCTAGAGAAAACTTGTTTACCTGAAACCTTAAGAATTACTTCTTTGTAGCCTCCTACCAAAGATTCGTTAGAACTTATTAGCTCGTGGTTCCAATCGGTGCTTTCGGCGAATTTCACATACATTCGTAGAAGTTCTCCCGCAAATAGAGCGGCTTCGTCTCCTCCCGTTCCGGCTCGAATCTCCAAGAAAATATTAGCATCGTCGTTCGGATCGTTTGGAATTAACAGTAGTTTTAGCTCTCCTTCAATACTAGGCAGTAAGGATTTTATTCTCTCAACCTCCTCAACCCCCAGTTCTTTTAAGTCGGGATCACCTTCGGTTGTCAATTCGTGGGCCGTTTGAAGCTCACTTTGGAGATTTTTAAATCTCTCATAACATTCGACAACAGGAGCGATGTCCGATAGTTCTTTGGACAGTTCTTTGAATCGATTTATATCATTAGCAGCATCTGGTTTGGAGAGAAGCTCATTAACTTGTTGCCTTCGCTTTGCCAAAGCGTCTAATTTTTTTAGGAGTGATTTTTGCACGGCTACTTTTTTTCGTTTTCTATATCAAGTAATTCAATGGCAATTTTTATCGTTTCGGGATCATCCGCGTGTTTTCTCAGATATGTGGTAGGTTTGTGCATAAGCTTTTTGCTAAGCTTAATAGCCAACTTTTCAAGTTCAACTTTTGCATTAGCACCCCTATCTAATGCTTTGCGCGATTGCGCAACCTCGTCTTCAACCACCTTAAAATATTTGTCTCTATAATTTGCTATGGTGGTGCTTACGTCTTGTACTCGCATCCACTCAAGGTAATCGGATGCTTTGAAACTGACAATCTGTTCTGCCTCGATGGCCGCGTCCCGACGGGAATCGATATTTGATTCCACAATAGTTTTTAAGTCATCAATGGTATAAACATAAGCGGATTCAAGCATGCCCACTTCTCCGCTGATATTTCTAGGCACGCCCAAATCGACTAGAAAGATAGGTTTTTCATGTCTCTTTTTTACCGCTAGCTCGATGACATCTCGTTCAATTATTGGTGTTCTACTTGTTACGGAGGAAACGACAATATCCGACTTTGATATCTCTCTAGGAATGTCAGCTAATTCTACTATCCTTCCTTCGCAAATGTCCGCGATTTTTCTCGAGTTAGAAGCTGTTCGGTTGGCGATTACCACTTCTCTAATGTGGGATTGCTTCAAATGTTTAGCAACCAGGTTTATGGTATCTCCAGCTCCTATGAGCAAAGCTGTAACGGAGTTCAAATTCCCATGTATCTGTTGTGCTAGTTTAGTAGCTGCATAGGCTACAGAGACCGGCGAGCTCCCAATATCTGTTTTAGTGCGAATTAATTTTGATGTTGTGAAGGCTACTTGCATCAATTTATTAATCATTTTTCCCACTGTCCCTGCACGGACAGCTAATTGATGTGCTTTTTTTAGTTGGCCTAGGATTTGGGGCTCACCCAAAACCAAAGAGTCCAATCCACTCCCAACCCGTAACGTATGCCTGATGGCCTGTTCTCCCCGATAATTATAAAAGTGAGGGGATAAAACTCCTAAATCTAAATTCAGATAGTTGGATACCCACTGTAAAGGTTCATCTTCCATGCCTTCTGCCGTGTTGCAATACATTTCAGTTCGGTTGCACGTGGAAATTATCATTGATTCGCGGATGCCGGACTCAGAATTTAATCTGGGCAAAGCATAAAGTATTTGATCAGAGTCAAATGCTATTTTTTCTCTTATGGCTATGGGTGCTGTTTTGTGGCTTAAACCGTGTACCGATAAATTCATGAACTACCCACGAGGTAAAAATATTTCTGCAGTGTATTTTTGCAATTGTCTTAACCTTAAATAATAACTCTAATTATACATTGGATATGGTCGTTACAGTATACTTTTACTGATAGACGCTAGACAGGCTAATCCACAGAGAGTATTAGGGAGGTTTCAAAGCTCAGGTAAACAAACACAAAAGCTATTATAAGTGCCACATTAGTTAGAAGGTCGAAGGAAAAAATTTTTGAAAAAAAGCATATTGGTATTGTTAGTCCTTAGCGCTATTAGTATTGGTTGTACCTCGCCTTCAGTAGAAAAAAAAGGCCTGCATTCCTCATCTAGGGAGATACAGCCGGATGTTGAAGGTCGGTCAAATATGATTGGTTATGGACACATTTATCCACTCCTGCTGGGCGAATTCACTTTACAACGCGGTGATTTCTTGGGTTCATTCGATATTTATTCGAGATTGGCGAGGAATAGTTACGATGAAAAGTTACTAAAAAAGACGCTAACCCTAGCGCTTTTGTCCGCAAAATACGTTGAGGCGTATTTTCTTTCAAAAAAAATTTGTAAGCTAGTAAAAAATTATGAGTGTTATGCTCAATTTACGGCCATTGCAGCGAAGCTCCAGTTGGTCAATGAAGCTTTCCTCAGGAACGCTGATATCGAGTCTATAGTTAGGGAAACTCCTCGGGACTTTTTGAGATCAATATCAAATAATCTTGCTTTTGTCGGCGCATCGGCATCATCTTATGCGGATGTGTTAACAGCATTTAAAAGTTTGGAATTTTTCGAAGGCCTGTCCGATGAACAATCGGAAATATTCGCAGTCTTGGCTATTCAGGCCGCAGATTACAATCAGGCCATGCAGTTTATTCTAACCAATACTAAATCGAGTGGTTTAAACTTACCACTTGTTAAACTTTTAATAACACAAGCCGAGAAAAGTGTAGGACCAGATGTTTTAAGCGCTTGGGTTAACTCAATCCGGCGATTTTCTAAAGAAGATCGACAGTTGGCCCTCTGGGAGGCGCTTTTTTTGAGTGAGCTCGGAAATTACGAGATGGCAAAAAAAGTCATCAGAAAATTTTATGTCAATGAACCAGATGATCATCAGGTGGCCTTTTCTTTAGCGCTCTTAGAGCTAAATTCTCGGCAGTTTAAAAAGTCGAAGGATATTTTCGGCGATCTACTGCTGGCCGGATATGCTTCAAATGAAGTAAATTTCAATCTGGGTAGAATATCGGAAATTGAAGGCCGTCTACATGATGCCCTGGCCCATTACAAGGCGGTCCGGTCAAGCGCCGATAGCCAGATATATCTTTCTGCTAGGTTAAGGTTAGCTTTGGTTTTATCAAAAACGAACATGTTGCGTGAGTCTCTCAGCATTTTATCTACTTTGGATTCCGCTTATCCTTCTGAGTTTATTCAAATTAGTCTTATCAAAGGAGACATTCTTGTAGAAAACGGCGAACATTTTGAGGCCTTAGATGTTCTTGGGGGCGCCTTAAAAAAATCTGGTTTTAACTTTGAACTCTTATACGCACGATCTTTGGTGGCAGAGAAATTAGGAAGAATCGATATCATAGAAACTGACCTTGGTAAGATTTTGGAATTCGATCCAAATAATGTAGAGGCACTCAATGCGCTGGGATATAGTCTTACTAATCTAACCGATCGGCACAGTGAAGCACTAATTTTTATAGAGAAAGCTTTTAATCTAATGCCAGATTCTTATCATATTCTCGATAGTATGGGTTGGGTATATTTTAAGCTTGGCAGGTTGGATGAATCAATGAAGTATCTTCGGCAAGCTTATTCTCTGTTCAGAGATCCCGAGATAGCCGCGCATTTGATAGAAGTATTTTGGGCTAGGGGCATGAAAAAAGAGGCGACAGGCCTGCTAGAAAATGCAATGAAAGAATTTCCAGGTGATGAGAATTTAGAGGATCTGACAGAACGGATTTATTCAAAATGAGAATATCTTCTATAATGGTTTTCCTTTTTTTACTGACGGGCTGTTCTAGTGCCCACAAAGCCACTTTTACCTTAATACCCAAGTCGCCAGATAGAATTTGGAGTCTAGCAGGAAAAGTTTCTGTAAAATATAACTCTGGGGCGTTCTCTTCGCGTTTTCGGTGGGAGCAAGATCGCTATTCTAGTAAAATACTGTTTAAGAACTCATTTGGACAATACGTTAAAGTAACAATGAAAAAAGGTTTATTTGTCCTAGAAAATTCCCAGGGAAGCACTATTAAAAATGATTCTTTGAAATCGCTCATGATCGAGGAGTTAGGGTGGTTTTTTCCGCTAGACAGCCTTTCTTCTTGGATTGGTAGAATTATAAGTACTAATAAAAAATTAAGAAATTATGCTACATCTAAAAATGCTTTTTCCGAACACAAACAATGGAGAATGGTGATTGAGGAGTTTGTCCCTAGCAGTAATCTACCAAGAAAATTAAAGTTTTCCTCGGACGAGGCTGAAATAAAGTTGATTATTAAGGAGTGGGAGTTAGAAAATGGAAAAATCGATTGACTGGCCAGCTCCAGCAAAAGTAAATTGGTTTCTCCATGTGAATGGAAGAAGAACGGATGGCTATCACAATATCCAAACTTATTTCCAGTTTCTGGAGCTTCAAGATCGTCTGGACTTCATTTTGAGAGATGATCAGGCTATATGTTTGAGCGGAACTGCAGTTACGCACGATATTGAGGAAGATTTAACTGTAAGGGCGGCTAATATGTTGAAGTCTCATTGCGGGATAAAAAGAGGAGTAGAAATACAGCTACAAAAAAATATTCCCATTGGTGGGGGCCTAGGAGGGGGCAGTTCTGATGCGGCCACTGTTCTGGTTGCTCTAAACGCTTTATGGAAGTTAGGATTAACGGAGCAAGAGCTGAAAACTCTGGGAGGCAGGTTAGGTGCAGATGTGCCGGTCTTTATCTCAGGTAACGCTACTTGGGCTGAAGGGGTGGGTGATTTGTTTTACGAAGAAAACGGGGTAGAGGAATCAGTATTACTATTGTTTCCCGACGTGAATGTTTCCACTGCTAAAATCTTCGCGTCTCCACAGTTGACACGAGATAGTGTGCCCATCAAAATGGACATGAAAAATATTTCCGAATATCGAAATGACTGCGAGCCTGTAACTAAAAATTTGTACCCGGGCATCGAAGAGGCGTTAGAGTGGCTCTCTCAATATGGTACTGCGTTAATGAGCGGTACAGGTTCAACGGTATTTGCTACTTTTGATAAACTAGAAGATGCAAAAAGTGTTATTTCAGAGATACCGAAAAAGTGGTCCGGAATGGCGTGTAAAACTCTTAACAGGTCTCCACTGTTAGACAGAATTCGGACATTTAATGTTGAATTTGAAAGAGAATAAGGTTTTATTGGGGTGTAGCCAAGTGGTAAGGCACGGGGTTTTGATCCCCGCATTCCCAGGTTCGAATCCTGGCACCCCAGCATAGCCTATTCTCAATTCAGGCAGGGAATGGCTTTTTGAGTTCTAACCTTAGGTGTTAGTTAGAGCTTTTTATTTCTATTCAATACAAGGGGATTGGCAGTGGCAGATTTGAGAGAAGATTCTTTGATGTTATTCACTGGGAACGCCAATCCAGCCCTCGGTCGAGCAGTGGCAAAGCACCTTCATGTTCCGTTAGGAAAAGCCGTGGTGGAACGATTTAGTGATGGGGAGATCATGGTAGAGATCAGGGAGAATGTTCGAGGAAGAGATGCCTATGTTTTACAACCCACCTGCGCTCCTACGAATGATAATTTCATGGAGCTTCTAGTATTAGTGGATGCTCTACGGCGAGCCTCTGCTCAAAGTATTACGGCAGTAATACCTTATCTTGGATATGCTCGGCAAGATCGTCGTCCACGGTCGACAAGGGTTCCGATTACTGCAAAACTAGTCGCAAATATGATTACAAGCGTAGGCACTGATAGGGTTTTAACGCTTGATTTGCACGCGGAACAGATCCAGGGGTTTTTTGATATACCAATGGATAATGTGTACGCATCGCCGGTGTTGCTGGGGGATATTTGGAAACATGAATATCCAGACTTGATAGTAGTATCTCCAGACGTTGGGGGGGTAGTCCGTGCTCGGGCGATCGCAAAAAGATTAGATGAATCTGATTTAGCAATTATCGATAAGAGAAGGCCAAAGGCGAATGAAGCTCAGGTTATGAATATAATCGGAGATGTAAATAATAGAAGTTGCGTGATGGTGGACGATATTGTCGACACAGCGGGGACCCTCTGTAACGCAGCTGATGCTTTAAAAGATAGAGGAGCAAGGAAGGTGGTGGCGTATTGTACCCATCCGGTGCTGTCCGGAGAGGCACTGGGTAATATTGAGAAATCTAGTCTAGATGAACTTGTGGTTACAGATACTGTCCCTCTTAGCGAAGAAGCTTCTGCTTTAAGCAGGATTAGACAAGTATCTGTGGCAGGTCTAATAGGAGAAAGTATTAATAGAATCAGCTCTGGGCAATCACTCAGTTCGATGTTTGTAGATTAGGTGCATGAAACCTCAGGTAGATTTTTATTTCTAGAGATTATTCGGAGACTTTGTGTTAGGCTACTTAGCCTTTTTTAAAAATACTAATCTACCTTTTCAAATATAAAATTTAAATGTTACTAGAATCGGAGTTTTTGAAATGGAAACTTTTGTTTTGCAGGCTGAGCAACGCAACGCTGTAGGAAGGGCGGAAAATAAGCGTTTGCGACGAGCAGGATATTTGCCGGCCGTAATTTATGGTGGGCATGGTGAAGCAGTAAATATCCAGATAGAGCACAATGCTATGCTAAGAAATCTAGAGAAATCTGGATTTTATTCGAATATCCTTGATCTTTCCTTGGACGGAAAAAGTCAAAAAGTCTATTTAAAGGATTTGAATCGTCATCCGTCTAAGAAAATAATTTTACATGCTGATTTCCAGAGAGTGGAGGAAACAGTTGAGCTAAATATTCGTGTCCCCTTGTTATTGGTAAACGAAGATTTATGTGAGGGGGTAAAGCAGGATGGTGGCACCGTGTCACGGTTAATGACGGAAGTAGAGGTAACTTGCTTACCTAAAGACTTACCACAGGCTATTGAAGTGGATATTGAAAGCCTAAAAATAGGAGAGGCGATTCACTTTTCTGATCTTAGTCTGCCAAATGGGGTTAAATTAACGGCGCTTTTAAGAGGTGGAGATGAGTCGACTAGTGTTGTTCAAGTATTAAGTCCGAAAGGGTTGGAAGCAGATGAGGAGGATTCACTAGAGACCGAGGACACATCCGAGGAAATCCAAGAAGAAGAGTCGGCGAAATCAGAGGAATAATGCGCGAGACGAGCCCGTAGATCATCAGCAAAGCGTCTTTAAAACAGTGGAATTGATAGTTGGACTTGGAAACCCTGGCAATAGTCATGATAAAGACAGGCACAATGTTGGTTTTTGGTTTTTAGATCGACTTTGCCTAGCACGAAACGTGGAGCTTAAGGAGAGTGGCAAATTTAATGCTCTGGTAGGAAGAGACTTTAGTGGCGTGTGGTATATGAAGCCCCTGACCTATATGAATCTTAGCGGTCTGAGCGTGAGGGGTTTATCGGAGTATTATAAAATTCCACCTAATTTGATTTTAGTTGCGCATGATGAACTGGATCTGCCTTCCGGTACAGTGAAGCTCAAAAGAGGTGGTGGGACGGGAGGTCACAACGGTTTACGTAGCGTCGAAGACAGTATTGCTTCCAGAGATTACTGCAGATTACGGTTGGGAATTGGAAGGCCAAATGGGGGGCAAACTGTAACCTCCTATGTTCTTAGTGCCCCAGAGCAGAATGAGCGGCGCGTTCTCGAAGCGAGAATTAGTAAGGTGTCGGAATACGCCGACGACTTAATAAAAGATTTCGATAAGTCCATGAATATAATTAATCAGTCTGCTCTTCTAGAAAATTCTTAAAATGGCCATAAAATGCGGCATAGTGGGTCTTCCGAATGTTGGAAAGTCTTCTCTATTTAATGCTTTAACGAATGCTAATATAGCCGCTGAGAATTATCCATTTTGTACGATTGAACCCAATTCCGGAGTGGTGCCAGTACCAGATAATAGATTAGAGCGGCTTTCAGCTATAGCTGAATCAGCTGAAGTGATTCCAGCTACAATGGAGTTTACAGATATCGCTGGCTTGGTAGCTGGCGCCTCTAAAGGACAGGGATTAGGAAATAAATTTCTCGGTCATATTAGGGAAACAGAAGCGATCTTACATGTTGTGAGGTGTTTCGAAGATGATAATGTGATCCACGTATCGGGTAAGGTTGATCCGTTAGATGATGTAGAGGTGGTAGAAACTGAGTTAGCCTTGGCAGATCTAGAAACTTGTTCTAAAGCTTTCGAAAAAATTTCCAGAAATGCAAAAAGCGGAGACAAAGATCTCTTAAAAAAATCTAAAGATCTAGAAGAATTGATCTCTGTCCTTGAAAAAGGAAATATGCTTAGGACTTGCAATTTCGAAAATGACGGGGATAGCTTGATCAGGGAGTTAGGCTTGCTAACATCAAAGCCCGTGCTATTTGTCGCAAATGTTGATGAAGGGATAGTGACATCTAATCATCACTTAGAAAAATTGTCCCATTACGCTAGGGATACAAAAGCTGAGTTTCTCCCAATTTCCGCGTCGATAGAATCCGAACTAATTGATTTACCAATAAGTGAACGACGTGAATATTTGTTAGAGCTTGGCCTTGAAGAGCCAGGTTTGAATAGACTGGTGCGAGCCGGTTTCGCTCTATTAAATTTGCATAGCTTTTTTACGGCGGGCCCAAAAGAAACTAGGGCATGGACTATTCCTGTGGGCACAGTTGCCCCTTCGGCAGCTGGTAAAATCCATGGTGATTTTGAAAAAGGTTTTATTCGTGCCGAAGTGATAAGTTACCAGGACTATGTCGCTTGTGGTGGTGAGAATGGGGCAAGGGAGTCAGGAAAATTGCGTGCCGAGGGGAAGGAGTATGTTGTTGAGGACGGAGATATCATTCATTTCCGATTCAACGTATGAATCACTTTGAAAAGATGCTCTCCACAATGCCGTATTTGGTCGTAGTCTCGAACCGAAAGTTCAAGATTGGAACTTTTCACGGTGAATCAGGCTTTCTACCTTAAGTAGACTTGCTCAACATCAGTCCTATGAGCGGTTCCTGTTAGTATAAGCATAGGCTCAGAGATTTGCGGACCTATACGAACAAAGCAGAGAGCACCAGTTTTTAAGCTATACGCTTTTGTTTTTAGTCTTTTCAAAAGCCAACCTTTTAGGTTCTCCGGAAGGTTAGGGCTTTAGTGATTTTGTCAGATATTCTGCTGATGTTTACACGATAGTCTTCCTTTTCTGACTTACTTTGTGAGCTCATTTGGAGATACTCGTTTGTTACGTTTAAGGCAGCCATCACAGCAATTTTCTCGCTTCCAACTACCTTCCCAGTGTCTCTTTGTTCGATCATTTTTGTATTAAGGTAGTTTGCCGACGCAATTAATTCACTCTTTTCGTCTTCAGAGCACCCGATTACGTATTCCTTGTCTAGAAGAGTGATCGATACTCCTTGTCTGCTCTTTGACATCAGCGAGTCTCCATCGCTTTAAGTCTGCTAATCATAGCCTCCACACGAGTCCTGGCCTGCTCAGTCTTTTCTAAAAGTGATAGTCTCTCCGACGCCAATTGGTGGGACTCGGTTTTTAGTTGTTCGTTTTCGCTTGAAAGTTTTTCCACAGTCTCTATGAGATCATCTATCTTTTGTTCTAAGGTAGCGAGTTCAAGGCTTTTTCTTTTTTCAGGGTTCATTATAATTAAATTGTTCTGAAGATTTTGACACCGACTATAGGTCGGTTTTCGGTCGCCTGTCAATAATGAACTTTACCTGTTTATAATAGACGGATATTCGGACATGCTTAGTCCTGCATATTTAAAAATGATGAACAAAAAGATTTAAGTGTAATCTAGCTTTTTAACTCTTTAGAAATTAAATAATACATTAGGAGCCTGAATTTTGAGTAAAGAAGAGTTCTCTAATCGTAGAAGTGCTTTGCGAGAAATGCTTGAGCCTGAAGCGATTGTGATATTACCTAGCTCTCCTGAGCAGCCAAGAAATGGCGATGTTTTGTATCCCTATAGGCAAGATAGCGATTTTTATTATTTAACTGGATTCTCGGAACCTCAGGCAGTCGCAGTAATGATTCCTGGGCGTACTTTGGGTGAGTACTTGGTTTTTTGCAGAGAAAGTGATCCTGCGGCAGAGGCATGGAACGGAAGAAGGGCTGGGCTAGATGGAGTATGCTCCGAGTTCGGTGCAGACGATGCCTTTCCCATCACCGATATTGATGACATTTTGCCAGGGTTATTAGAAAACAAAAAAAGAATCTATTACCCCATGGGACGATATAAGAGCTTTGATCAACGACTTATCCAATGGGTTTCTCAAGTGGGCGCCTTGGGTAGGTCCGGTATCCACGCGCCAGATCAGTTCATTTCATCAGCACAGCTTGTGCAAGAGATGAGATTATTTAAAAGTAAATTTGAGATTAATTTGATGCGAAAGGCTGCGGAAATATCAGCTACAGCTCATATAAACGCAATGAAAATTGCTAAACCAGGAATAAAAGAATACGAGCTTGAAGCGGAACTAATTTCCACTTTTGTTGCAAGGGGGGCAAGATCCGCGGCCTATCCATCCATTGTAGGCGCGGGACGGAACGGTTGTATTTTGCACTATATTGATAACAATTCGCAAATTAACAGCGGCGACTTGGTTCTGATAGACGCAGGGGCAGAGTATGAATTTTATGCGTCTGATATTACTCGAACCTTTCCGATTAATGGGCGATTTACGCCTGAACAGAAAATCGTTTATGAGATTGTACTGGAAGCGCAAATGGCAGCGATAGAGGCAGTGAGGCCTGGAAACTGTTGGAATGACCCTCATGAGGCAGCAGTAAAAGTTATTACTAAGGGGCTCGTAGATATGAAAATTTTAAGTGGTAATCTTAAAAAGTTAATAGCAAATGAATCCTTCAGACCTTACTTTATGCATCGAACTGGCCACTGGCTTGGTATGGATGTCCATGATGTCGGAGAGTATAAAGTGGATGGTGAGTGGCGAGTACTTGAAGAGGGAATGGTGACTACCGTGGAGCCAGGGTTATATTTTTCTAATAATATTCCAGGTCTTGATCCGAAGTGGTGGGACATTGGTATCAGGATCGAAGATGACGTACTTGTTACTGAAGCTGGGAATGAAGTTCTCAGCGATCAGGCTCCTAAGGAGGTGTCTACGATTGAAGAGCTAATTTTATGATTATTGATAAAACAAAAGGCAATGTATGTGTTATCGGGGCCGGCTTTGTGGGCTGTGCTGCTGCCTTAGGGTTAAATAGACTTGGCTTTTCGATAGACCTTGTAGATAAGAGGCAGAAAACTCTTTTTGGAAAAAATGATTCAAGGGCTATCGTTTTATCTCACACCTCAAAAAAACTCCTACAACTCCTAGGGTTATGGCAGCGTGTTGAAAAGGAATCTCAGACTATTAGGGAAATTCGAGTGTCTGAAGCTGGTGTCTTTGGCGGGGTTTCATTAAAGGCTGAAGATGCCGGTCTTGAGGTTTTAGGATGGTCTTGTGAGGCAAGCTTCTTACTAGCTGAATTGCAGGATTCTTTGCTCAAGTCGGATACAATCAGGACTCACTGGAACGCAAAGGTAGATGAGTTTCGGTTTGACAAACATTGGGCTGTGCATTACTGCAAAAAAAACTATAAGAAAACAATTAGAAGCGACTTACTGTTGGCCTCCGATGGCTCCGAATCTATCGTTAAAAAGGGCTTGCAGATGAAGGCTGCCACAATTGACTATCACCAATCTGCCATTATATCTACAGTGGAAACGCAAAGGGAGGCAGGTGGTATAGCCTATTTGCGATTCTTGCCGACGGGCTCTCTCGCCCTTATACCAAATAGAGCCGGTAAATTTGTAAGCATTCATTGTCTAGATACAGAGCAAGTAGATCAAGTTAGAAGCTACGATGATCATCATTTTCTGCACTTTGTTGCGGACAATTTTGGAAGAAGGTTGGGTGATTTCATTTCATGTGGTGAGCGGAAATGTCATCCCATCGCTCGGAGCTCGTTGGAAGAGGTCACAAGTGATAGGTGTGTGTTTTTAGGAAATGCCGCGAACACATTGCATCCTACGGCAGCGCAAGGGCTGAATTTAGGGTTTAGAGATCTCCTGGCTTTACAAGCGGCCCTGGTTTCAACTCCAATTGATTTAGATGAAGCCTTGGCGGATTATCGTTCTAGAACAGATCCTGATCACTTTAAAACTTCTTTGTATTCGGATTTATTGGTTCAGGCCTTCTCCTCTGAACTTAATATCTTGAAACGTGGCCGGAGGGTATTTATGAGATTACTTGATCAAGTGAGTCCATTGAAAAGAAAATTCATACTAAAGGGTACAGGCCTAGTTGCGTCTGCTACTGAGTATTAGTTTTGGCTCAAAAGAAATTTGACATTCTTGTTGTTGGTAACGGGGTTGTTGGGTTATCCGCCGCTTGTACTCTTAAAATGTTGTCCTTTGATGTCGCGATAATTTCCGCCTTCCAAGATGGTTTGAAAGAAAAACGACATACTAGTGAGAGAAACCTCACCATTGTTGAGTCTTCAAGAAGATTTCTAAACGCTATAGGCGTTTGGAAAACCTTGAGAAATTCTAGTGTTGGAAAGTACTATAAGATAGATGTTCGGGATCAAACTAGTGAAGAAAGTATTAGATTTGATACGCCTCTAGGGTTCGATGGGCCGATGGGTTGGGTTGTTGTTGAATCGGTCCTTGTTGATACCTTGAATTATCTGGTGGAGGATGTCACGAGATTTTACGATTTAAAAAGCGTCAATAATCCAAATGAAGGGCCTGTTGAAATCAACCTTGGAAACGGCAACAAGGCATTTGGCGAACTAGTGTTATTCACAGACTCGTTGTATCCAGAAATCAGACAAGGTTTAGGCCTGGATTTTAAGGCTAAATCCTATGATCAAACAGGGATCGTGCTAGATATTAAAACAGAAAAGCCTCACCAGAATGTGGCACGCCAATGGTTTTTAAAAGAGGGAGTGCTAGCTTTTCTCCCAAAATTTGAAGAGAATCTATGCTCGGTGGTTTTTTCAGTTCCAGATGCCACAGCAGTTGCTGTTAAGAAATATAGCCTTGCAGAGTTGTCAGATTCTCTAAATAGAAGCTCAGAATTGGCTTTGGGCAAAGTTCGCGCTTTGGGGCTTCCTAGCTTTTTCCCTTTGAAGCGAGGCCTTGCGAGCAATTGGATAAAAAATAGATGCTTATTGGTGGGTGGAGCAGCACATGCTGTGCATCCGCTAGCTGGTTTGGGTTTGAATCTAAGCTTGATGGATGTGGCTTGTTTAGCTGAGTGTTTGCGGTCCTCTAAATTGAAGCGCTATGAGTCGTTAGTGGGGGATTTAAACTATTATGAGAGGTGGAGAAAGTCGGAATCAGTCGCACTATTAATGTCGACAGAAGGTCTTCTGAAATTCTTTTTGCAACCTATGTTCAAATCTAAGAAAATTAGGGTCAAGCTACTGAAATCATTTGGTAAATTAGATCGCTTAAAAGAGAAAATAGTTCGTCAAGCTATGGGTTTAGATGGAGATCTCCCATCGCTTGTTCATCAAAAAGATTCGATGGGAAGAGTTGAATGAAATCCTCGCTATATGAGACTAATCTGCCCTCTCTGACTTTGTTGGGGAGGGGGAAAGTTAGAGATATTTATGACCTAGGCAACGATTTATTGCTTATAGTCGCTACCGATAGGTTGTCAGCCTTTGATGTTGTGTTTACTCAGGTGATACCAGGTAAAGGGGAGATTTTAACCAAGCTTTCTAACTTCTGGTTTACTAAAATGAGCGACATAGTTCCGAATCATCTAACGCATCTAAGGGTAGCGGATTACTTAAATGTTAAGTCTGAATATGAAGAATTAAAAGATCGAAGCGTTGTGGTTAAGAAATTGACGCCCTTGCCTTTTGAGGCTGTTGTGCGAGGCTATGTAGCCGGTTCAGGTTGGGATGACTATTCTAGAACTGGCTCGATTTGTGGAATAACCCCTCCTGGAAACCTTAGGATGGCCGAAAGGTTGAAAAGTCCAATTTTTACGCCATCGACCAAGGCTAATATCGGGGAGCACGATGAAAATATATCTTTCCAAGAGGTTCAAAATCTGATTGGGATTGAGTTGGCTGACAAAGTGCGTACCATCAGTATCGAAATATATGAAGAGGCAGCAAAATTTGCTTTGGATAGAGGTATCATAATTGCTGATACTAAGATGGAGTTTGGTTTGTCTAGCGAAGGCGAGCTGATTTTAATAGATGAATTGTTAACGCCGGATTCATCCAGGTTTTGGCCGCTGAAGTCCTACGAAGTAGGCAAATCACCGGAAAGCTATGATAAGCAATTTATTCGTGATTATCTGGAGAAGAAAGCGTGGGATAAGTCGCCTCCAGCGCCAGAACTTCCCATCGAAATAGTTGATAAGACTTTAGCCCGCTATCGAAGCGCCTATGATTATTTAGTAGGATGAGCGGTTTTGGTAAACTTTGTTGTCTTAAAGTAGCGGCATTAGCGCGGGCAAATTTCTTCCTTCCAAGTATTCCAGGAACGCACCCCCAGCTGTTGAAACGTAGGATATTTTACTTCTCAGTTTAAATTTATTTATTGCCGCCACGGTATCTCCTCCTCCGGCAACTGAGTAAGCTTTTGAATTAGCAATTGACTCTCCGATTGTTCTTGTGCCCGTCTCAAAATTTTTGAATTCAAAAACGCCAACTGGCCCGTTCCAGATTATTGTCTCTGCGCTTGAGATAAGGTCGGACATCTGTTTCAGCGAATTAGGCCCAAAGTCTAAGATTTGGTCGTCCTCTTCGATGGCATCTATCGCTTTAGCTTTTCCGCTGGCGCTTTTGCTGAAGGTTTTAGCACAAACTACGTCTTCTGGAAGGATTATGTTTGGATAATCTTGAATTAAACGCTTAGCAGTCTCTTCGCTCTTTTCCTCAACGAGGGAATTTCCCACATATGTTCCTTTGGCTTTTAACAGCGAGTTTGCGATCCCTCCTCCCACTATCAAATGGTCCGTCTTAAGCGCAAGGTTTTCTAATAAGTCAATTTTTGTGGATACTTTTGAGCCTCCGACCACTGCTACTATTGGCTTTTTTGTTTTATTTATTATCCGGTCCAGTGCTTTTATTTCTGCCATAAGAAGCGGCCCGGCACAGGACTGATCGACCAATGATACCGCTCCGGCGGTGGAGGCATGGGCGCGATGCGCGGTAGCAAAAGCATCGTTGACATAAACGTCACATAATGCAGCAATCCTCGTCGATAGATCAGGACTATTGGTACTCTCTCCCTTAAGAAAACGAACATTTTCACAAAGGGTTATTCTTGTTTCACCCCAATCCAGCCCATTGATCCAATTCGTCTCGAATCCGATCTTGGTTTCTAAAAGATTAGATAAGACCTCAGCCACCGGCCTCAAGGAGTATTTTTCCTCAAATTTCCCCTCTATGGGTCGCCCGAGGTGAGAAATAAGCGCAATTGAGGCTCCCCCTTTCAACAAATATTTTATGGTCGGGAGGCAGGCTTTTATTCTGAAATCGTCGGTAACCCTACCGTCGACAATAGGTATATTGAAGTCGACTCGGACTAGAGCGCGTTTTCCAGTTAAATCTAAATCGAATAAGCTTCTCACCTCGGGGCTCAAAGCTCTGCCATTGCTAAAGTTGTGTCAAGCATCCGATTTGAAAAGCCCCATTCATTATCGTACCAGCTAATCACTTTAACTAAATTTCCGTCTAACACTTTAGTCTGAGAACTGTCATAAATTGATGATCTCGGATCTCCTTTGAAATCGATAGAAACTAAAGGTGCCTTATTAAAGCCAAGTACTCCCTTTAGTTGGTTTTCTGATGCTGTAAAAATTATTTCATTGATCTCTTCTATCGTCGTATCTCGAGACGCTTTGAACGTTAAATCAACTAAGGACACAATGATTGTAGGGACTCTTACTGCATATCCATCGAGTTTCCCGCTTAACTCAGGAAGCACCAAGCCAACAGCTGCAGCAGCACCAGTTTTGGTCGGAATGAGTGATTGGGTTGCCGAACGCGCTCTTCTTAGGTCTCCGTGATAAATATCTGTTAGCACCTGATCATTGGTGTAAGCATGAACTGTGGTCATTATTCCGCTTTCTACTCCAATTTCATCGTGTAGTGGTTGCACTAGAGGGGCCAAGCAATTTGTCGTGCAAGAGGCGTTGGATACGATAGTATCCTCCGGTTTTAAACTGTGATGATTTACTCCGTACACTATAGTCGCATCGACATCTTTTCCGGCTGGAGCAGATATTAAAACTTTTTTCGCACCTGCCTCTAAGTGTTTCGACGCGTCTTTTTTGTTGGCAAAAAAACCAGTACATTCATGCACAATATCTACGCCCATGTCTTTCCAAGGGATTTTGGAAGGGTCCCTTTGGCTAAAGACTTTGATACTATCTGAGCCTACCGATAGGAAGTCATTCTTTACAGAAACGTTTTCCTTTAAGGTCCCATAAGCGCTATCATATTTCGTGAGATGAGCGTTTGTCTCAGCGTCTCCTAGGTCGTTTATTGCAACAATCTCTATTTTTTCTTTTTTATCTGAATCATAGAGAGCTCTAAGGATATTCCTACCAATTCGTCCGTACCCATTTATCCCAATTCTCACCGCCATGAAAGTCCCCTTCTCTTAAAACTAATCTGTATTTTTTAGGAATTCATCTATTTTTAAAAGACAATTTTGAAATTCAAACCCAAACTTTTTGAACAACTCAAATGCTGGAGCAGAGGCCCCAAATTGATCTATTCCTATCACCAGTCCTTTTTTTCCGACATACTTATGCCAGAAACACGTTGATCCAGCTTCTATCGCTATTCTTTTATGAATTTGACTCGGTAATATTTGTTCCTGAAATTCAGGGCTTTGCCTAGCGAATTTTTCTTGGCAAGGCATGGAAACTAAGCGTATCGCCTGTCCGGATTGATTTAAAGCCTCTGTTAATTCTTTAGCCAGGGCGACTTCAGACCCGGTTGCTATCACAAGAGCATCGGGAGGGGTCGCAGGTTCTATTAAGATATAGGCCCCCTTATCTATGTGATTAAAGTCTCTTTGCCCTTCTTGTTGAGGAAGAGATTGACGGGTCAAGACGATACAAGAGGGGCCGTTCGACCGTTTTATTGAGCTATACCATGCCACGGTTGTCTCAGTCTTATCGCATGGCCTCCAAACGTCGAGATTGGGTATAATTCTTAGGGAGCTTAAATGCTCCACTGGCTGGTGTGTTGGGCCGTCCTCTCCTAACCCTATTGAATCATGAGTATATACGAAAATAGATCTTATTCTCATTAGGGCTGCCATTCTCAGGGCATTTCTGGCATAGTCAGAAAAAACTAAAAAAGTGCCCGAGTAAGGTATTAGGCCACCGTGTAAGGCCATTCCATTCATGATCGCACTCATTCCAAACTCTCGCACGCCGTAGAAAAGATAATTACCATCCCGAGACCTGCTTGTTAAAGGATGACTATTAGTGTGAAAAGTGTTATTGGAGCCAGTTAAGTCGGCAGAACCTCCTATTAGCTCGGGTAGATTCTTGGCCAGATTATTAAGTACCACTTGGGAGGATTTTCTTGTTGCTTCTGCATCTCCCGCCATAAGCGTGCCCTCATAACACGCTCGAACCTCTGATTCCCACGCTTCAGGCAACAGGCCGTTCGTAACTCTTTTAAAATTCGACCATTCTGTGGGGTATTTTGCAGCATAGTCGCTACAGGAAGCAATCCATTCTTCTTCCTTTTTCTGGCCCTTAGCTGTGGCATCCCACGCTTTATAGATTTGGTCGGGAATAAAAAAAGGTGGGTGTTCCCATCCAATATTTTCCCTGGTGGCTTTAATTTCATCTGATCCCAACGGTGCGCCGTGTGAATCAGCGCTACCCGCTTTATTTGGGGCCCCAAATCCTATTACGGTGTCACAGCAAATTAAGGACGGTTGGTCAGTGACTTTCCTTGACTCATCGATTGCCGCAGAAATTTCGTCGTGTTTATGTCCATTCACATTATCAACAACATGCCATCCGTAAGATTCGAACCTTCTAGGTGTATTATCAGTAAACCATCCGGAAATGTCGCCATCAATGGATATTTTGTTTCTGTCATAAAAAACAATTAGTTTCCCTAGCCCTAAGGTGCCGGCAAGTGAGCAGGCTTCGTGGGAAATGCCCTCCATTAAGCAACCGTCACCTGCGAAAACGTAGGTAAAATGGTCTATTATCTTAATATCAGACTTATTGAATTTAGCTGCTAAATGACTCTCAGCTAAAGCAAAACCTACCCCATTTGCCAGGCCTTGCCCTAGGGGTCCTGTTGTAGTTTCTACGCCTGGTGTCTCATCGTATTCCGGATGTCCTGGCGTTTTAGAACCTAACTGTCTGAAAGCTTTTAAATCGTCAATCGACAGGTCGAAGCCAGCTAAATGCAAAAGCGAGTATAGCAGCATCGAACCATGTCCATTTGAAAGGATAAATCGATCACGATCAAACCATTTGGGGTTCTTTGGATTGAATTTAAGGTAGTCAGACCATAGGGTTTGGGCTATATCAGCCATCCCCATTGGAGCTCCAGGATGGCCAGAGTTGGCTTCTTCCACCGCGTCCATACTTAACGCGCGTATTGCGGCAGCCATTTCTTTCGGACAGTATTTTTCCGTCATTTTAATATCTAATTTACTTTGTATTTTATTATTCATTAGTTCTTTCGCCATAAATACGGCTCGACCTGACAGCTGATCGTATTTTTCTGTTGGGCGAAATTATTTCGAACCGCTATTCTCGGTTTCGAAAGCCTTCCTTACGATTGGCCACTATAGCCAATTCTAGAGGATATTTAAATATCTCTAGAGCGGTAACTATAATGAACAGAGAAACGATATAGATTCCAGATAAAAAATATCGGGGTATTTTCCTTTGATATTAGCTTCGGAATTCAAGGATTATGTTAGTATTATTACAACCTAAAAATAGGAAAAAATATTGTCATATCCGTCGATTAGTTTTGAATTTTTCCCACCTCGTAATCCCCAGAAACTCGTGGAGCTCATGAAATCTGCCAGCTTACTTGTTAGAGTCAAGCCAGAATTCTTTTCTGTAACTTTCGGTGCCGGTGGTGGCACCACAGATTTAACTTTCGAAACGGCCCTGAGCCTTAAGGAAAGTTTGCATTGCCCCGTTGCCCCTCATATTTCTTGCAGAAACATATCCAAAGAAAAAGTTTTCTCTATATTGGGTTCTTACCTTGAGGCTGGATTGGAAAGGTTAGTGGTTCTCAGGGGGGATCAGCCATCTGGTAGCCCCGCAGCAAGCGATTTTCCTTTTGCGAGCGATTTGATAGAGCTGATCAGACGCAAATATGGCTCGTCTTTCTTCCTTGATGTTGCGGCTTATCCTGAAATTCATCCCGAATCAGCTAGCCCCAAAAGTGAGATGTTGAATTTTAGAAAGAAGGTGCAAGCTGGCGCTGACCGAGCGATCACCCAATATTTTTTTAATTGCGACGCCTATTTTCGATTCGTCGACGATTGCCAGAAGTATGGAATCGATATCCCAATTATAGCTGGATTGATGCCCATAACTGACGCCACTGGTTTACGTCGATTCTCCAATAACTGTGGTGCTGAAATTCCGAGATGGATTTCGAAGCGAATGGATGAATACTCCGACAACAGGGAGGCTCTGGAAGACTTTGGAGTAGATGTGTTGACGCAGATAACTACACGTCTTCTGGAAGCAGGGGCTCCCGGCATTCATTTTTTTACTCTGAATAAAACAGACTCTGTTCTGAAAATATGCGCTAATCTCGATTTAATCAGATGACTGGCTTTTTGGAAGACTAACTCAGATGTTGTCCAAAGATAATGCAAGATTTAACCCGAGTGATATTTTACTGGGGATTCTTATGTTGGTAATTGTCGGGATAGGTTTAATGAAGGGATACGATCTAATTTTAGAGGCTAGGGTAAGGAATATAGCAGACCAAGCAATAAAAATTCAGTCTTCCTATTACAGATTTATTGATTTCTATAGGCATATTCCGGGGGATTGGGTAGCTGAGGAGGCGTCTCTATCGATTTCTGGGATAGAGACTGGAGGAAATGGTAACGGTTTCCTGGATCTAGTTGATGGAGACCCTTGGAAAGAGTCATTGGCAGTTTGGGAGCATCTTTTTAAAGCTAATTTAATCGATGTTGGTTATATGAAGGAAGCTACTGTGCTTGGTAGGGGCAAAGTGTACGCTCCAATAAATGCTTTTGGTGCCCCAATGATGCTTTTCTCCACAAGTGATTATTTCGATATTTCAAGCAGCCCACCTAAACGGCTTGGATTAATGCTGGGACGAGGAATCCCGGTTTCGGTGCTGGAAAAACTAGACAAGAAAATTGATGATGGTTATCCAGCTTCAGGGTTGATTCGTTATGTGGCAGATGGCAGTGACACTTTCGGTGAATTCTCGACTTCAGGTTCAGGATGTGTTGATGCTTCTCAAACGCCTCCTGTTTGGTTTGTACAAGAAGATGCGCTGGATTGTAATGCGATTCATCTATATTAGTCTGGGATAGCGTGTGTTATTTTGACTGCAACTGGAGGACTTTATGGATAATGAAATCACAGCTCTCACGGTTATATTTACCGAGTTTTACTATTGGGTGACAGTTGTTTTAATGTTTCTCATTCATGTGGGGTTTTGTGTGTATGAGGTTGGGGTATCGAGGCAAAAAAATCATTTGCATACCCTTATGAAAAACACAATTTTAATTCCCCTAGTGTCAGTCACCTTTTTTCTATTTGGATGGTGGATTTATTGGGCCTTCCCGAATGGGCCAGGTATCACTGGAGACTTAGTTTTGAAAAATGATGGATTTGGAGCCAATGAGTTAGCTTTGCCGTGGGGAACAGCCATGGGAATTAATTTAGGTGACCGAATTAACCTGGTTTTTTGGGCGGCTTTTTTATTGTTCTCCTGGACTGCCGCTTCCATTGTCTCTGGTTCAGTAATTGAGAGAATACGGACTTCCGCGTTCGCTATTGTTGCCGTTTGTATAGGGTCTGTGTTTTGGGTTTTGGCGGCTTCTTGGGGCTGGCACTACGCGGGATGGATGGTTCAAAAATTAGGATATCACGATGCTTACGCTTCTGGAGTAATTCATGCGGTGGCGGGAGGGTTTGCTTTGGGCGTCCTAGTGGTTCTGGGCCCTCGAGTGGGAAAGTTCAATAAAGATGGGACTGTCAATGTCATCGCACCTCAAAACACTTGGCTAGTTACTATTGGCTTGTTCCTGATATTCGCAGGATTTTGGGGATTTTATGCAGCCTGTAATTTACCAATTTTCAACATTGGGATGGAGTATGGAGCGGAAGAGCCATTTTTTTCAGCTACGAATATCTATCTTGCTCCTACTACTCTTAGTGGAGTGACGGCAAATTTCATAATGTCGTTATCCGGCGGCATGATAGCAGCTTACGTGGTTTCTAGAGGAGACCCTTTCTGGACCTATTCTGGGGGACTGGCGGGAATAATCGCAGCCTCTGCGGGAAATGATCTGTATCACCCACTGCAGTCACTACTAGTTGCGGCGGGGGCTTCTTCTATAGTCTATAAATTACACTTTTGGGTAGAACGGAAGTTCCAAATAGATGATGCAGTGGGAGCCGTGGCTGTTCATGGCTATGCAGGCGTTATTGGCTTGATTGTCTGTGGGTTTATGCTTTGGGGTTACCCAGCATCTCCATTTTACATTACAGAGATTAACCCTCTTGGAATGATTCTTGGGGCAATTATTATGTTTGGATTATTAGGTTTTCTGCCTGCCTGGGTTACGGCAAAAGCACTTTCTTATTGCGGATGCCTGCGGATCCCCACCAATAAAGAGATTGCTGGTCTTGACCACTAAGGTAGCTAATGCCGTGTTAGGGGGAAATAAAACTTACGACGAGGGAGGTTTTTAAATGGCTACAATAAATGAATGGAATCCTGAAAAACTAGAGGAGTACTCTTCCCTGTACCCTTGGTTAGGAACGGAGGTCTTTTTGGTAGTTGGGGTCGCCATTTTCTTTCTCTTTTTTTGCGTGGCTCTCTTCAGATTCGATCGAGAAGATTACGATAAAGAAGCATGATGCTAGGTTAATCGCTGTTCTAACGACAAGCTTAGTGATGCGGGTTGGGGCAACTCTTTTTGAGCCGTGTAAAGCTCCACATAGCGTTGAGCGATAAAGGGTTCAAATTTACAGGTTTTTCTGGAACGCAAGTCAAAGGAGATGGATAAAGTTTCTAGAGACGCGACTGTATTTCTCCCTCTAAAAATGTTTTGAAATATATGTGCCTTCTTACCGTCAAAATCGAATATTCTAGTTTCCACTTGATATATACCTGGCTTCATTCTTTCCAAATACAGGCTGTGCGCTTCAAGCGCTACGGTAGATTTTTTTTCATTAGCTATGTAATTTTTGTCTAAACCAACAACTTTCTTGTAATCATCAATGCCTTCTTCGAAAGCTAAAGAATAGAAGATAGTTTTTGCGCCTAGATGTTGCTTTTCTAGTTTTTTAGTAATCTCGAATTCCGTGATTATAAGTCCTGTTTTATCTTTCAATTTATTGAGACCTCTTCATTTTTGGCTTGCTAGGGGCGGCATTCTTAATTGCTGGCATCTGATGGGCTTTATAATACTAAAGAGAAATACTAAATATTTAATTAAGTCAGGACACCTTTCAAAAATTAAAGTAATATGTCGCACTTGAAAATCGTGTATGGCTATGTAGCTCAGCTGGTTAGAGCGCGGCACTCATAATGCCGAGGTCGGTGGTTCGAGCCCACCCATAGCCACCACCGCTTTAATAAGACAGCAGGCCGCCGGCGGCGGTTATAATTTCGCCGGTGATGTAATCAGATTCTGGTAAGCAGAAAAGGTATAGGGCACCTGCCGCCTCTTCAACAGTACCAGGTCGCCTCAAAGGGATAGTCTCTTCAAGCTGTTTTCTAGTGTTTTTTTCAAATCCTACCTTGTGGCTCCTGTCACCAATTTCGATGCTTGTAGGAATCCTTTTATCCCACACGCCAGTTAGGCGCGTATCTATGAGGCCAAAACCAACGCAATTTACATTTACTCTGTAACGTGCCCATTCCTTGGCTAATGTCTTCGTAATGCCAATCATTGCGGCTTTTCCAGCAGAGTAGCCTATCTGGGTTGCACCACCATAGAAGCCTGCTATGGAGGAAACATTTACCACTTTTCGGTGAAATAAATTTCCCTCTGATTCTTCTCGTAAAGCTGCGGTTTTAATGAAATTACTAGCGGCCCGAAGGATTCTGAAGGGCGCGGTCGCATGGCACGCTATCATGGCATCCCATTGTTCGTCCGACGTTTTGCTAATGGCGCTATTCCAAATGTAACCAGCGTTGTTGACGATGATGTCCAGTCCTCCATAGTTATCTAACATAAATTCCACGGCGGTTTCGCCAAATCCTTTTTCTGTAACGCTTCCGCAAAGTGCAAGAGCAGTCCCTTCATTTTGAACTATCTCACGAACAGTTTCTTCGGCCGGAGTTTTGTCTAGGTCGTTTACGACTACCGAGGCCCCAGCTGTCGCCAGTTTTTTGGCTAATGCGGCTCCAACACCTCGACCGGCGCCAGTAACAAGCGCAATTTTCCCATCTAAATTACTAATGTTTTTCTCCTCGGTATTTGAATTTCTAATGCCCAGAAATTTTGTTCTAAATTTTGCTAAAAATAAATTTTAAAAGCGTGGTCGGTTGGTAAACTTATCTTTTAGCCGTTATATTGTTGTCCGAACCCTGCTAGAATTAGGGCACTATATAAAATCTTTTAAAATCTTAAGACTATGATAAACAAAGAGCATGCTTTGGGCCAATCTGATTCTGATAGTCGTGACTTAATTAGGGAATCGTTGTATCGAGATTATTGGCGAGCAAATATTCTAGTTGTTTCAGCGCTTTTGTTTGTTTGGTTTTTGGTGTCTTTCGTGTTCGGGATTTTTTTCTCTGACCAGCTGAATGAAATAAGGATCTATGGTTTTAAGTTAGGTTTTTGGTGGGCTCATCAGGGTTCCATCTTCACTTTTGTTCTAATTATTTACGTGTATTCAACTATCATGGCTAGGATAGATAAACGGTTTCAGACCAAACTTGAGAAGGTAGATTGAGTTGAGCGCTCAAGGCCTAACTTATCTCTTCGTTTTAATAAGTTTTGCTGTTTACATCGGTATTGCCATTTGGTCTCGTGCCGGTTCCACCAAAGAGTTTTACATCGCTGACAGAGGTGTGCACCCAATCGCCAATGGAATGGCTACTGCGGCAGATTGGATGAGTGCGGCTTCTTTTCTTTCTTTGGCCGGATTGATCGCTTTCATGGGGTATGACAGCGGGGTGTACCTGATGGGTTGGACGGGTGGTTATGTGATCCTTGCATTATTACTGGCCCCCTATTTAAGAAAATTTGGGCAATTTACTGTCCCAGATTTTATTGGAACAAGATACTACTCTAAATATGCGAGAGTGGTGGCAGTGGTTTGTCTGATAATTATTTCCTTTACGTATGTAGCGGGACAAATGCGTGGTGTCGGGATTGTTTTCTCCCAGTTTTTAAATATTCCGATAAATTGGGGGGTTCTTGTCGGAATGGTGGTGGTTTTTATGTACGCTGTTTTGGGTGGTATGAAGGGAATAACTTACACGCAGGTTGCTCAATACTGTATTTTAATTTTTGCTTACATGGTGCCGGCTATATATATCTCGTTATTGATTACCGGTAATGTAATTCCTCAGATTGGATTAGGCTCCGTCCTTTTGGCAGAACCGGACGTCTATGTTTTGGATAAACTAGATACTGTATTAGAGGAGCTTGGCTTCCGCGCATACACTGCATCGACCAAGTCGACGGTGGACATGTTCGCAATCACATTGGCTTTAATGATTGGCACTGCGGGTTTACCACATGTCATCGTAAGATTCTTTACTGTACCAAAAGTGGCCGACGCCAGAAGGTCTGCTGCCTATGCATTATTTTTTATAGCGATATTGTACGCTACCGCGCCTACAGTGGGCGCTTTTGCTCGACTTAACTTCATCGATACAGTACACGAAACAGAATATTCGAAAGCTCCCAGTTGGGTGAAAAAATGGGAGGATGTAGGGCTTATTGGTTGGATTGATAAAAATAGTGATGGGCTTATCCAATATGGACCAGGTAAAGCCTTCGAAGGCAAACTAAACTTTTCAAAAGATAAGGAGAGGGGAGAATTCGGGGAAAGAAAAGTGATCAACCCAGGCTCAAATAGTGAGAATGAAATTTATGTTGATCGAGATATCATGGTTTTAGCGAATCCTGAGATCGCCCAGTTGCCGCCTTGGGTAGTTGCCTTAGTAGCCGCTGGGAGTCTCGCTGCCGCCCTTTCCACTGCTGCAGGACTACTCCTAGTTATTTCAGCCTCAGTTTCGCACGACCTCATTAAGAAAACATTTGCTCGAAATGTAACTGACCGTCAGGAGCTGTATTACGCCCGAGTCGCTGCAGCGGTAGCTATTCTCGTAGCGGGCTATCTAGGTATAAATCCGCCAGGGTTTGTGGCTCAAGTAGTAGCCTTTGCTTTTGGGTTAGCTGCTGCATCATTATTTCCAGCAATTGTGCTCGGAATTTTTTCTGTCAGAGTAAATAAAGAGGGCGCGGTAGCCGGCATGTTATCCGGATTGCTTTTTACTTTTCTCTATATTGTCTATTTCAAATTCCTTTATCCAGAAAATAATCAGGCGGATAACTGGTTTTTCGGGATTTCGCCTGATGGAATAGGAACATTGGGGGCTCTTTTGAATTTTCTAGTTGCGATAACTGTTAGCAAATTAACAAAACCACCGCCGGAAGATGTGGTGGATTTAGTCAAAAAAATCCGTTTGCCTGAATCAGTCGAAAATAATTAATTGCCTGACAGTATTCCCCTGACTAAGCGCGTCAAAGCCCGAGTTAATTTCATCTAGCGAAATTTTTTCGCTCATTAATTGTGAAACCGGTAATCTGCCGTTTCTCTCCAGCTCGATATAACTCGGTATGTCTCTTTTGGGAATGCAACTTCCCAGATAACTTCCTTTGATGGTTTTCTCTTCGGCTACTAGATTCACATGTTGTATTGCAAATTTCTCGGCGGGGTCAGATAAGCCACTTGTGCAAGTTGTGCCCCCTCTTCGTGTAAGTGAATAGGCAATCTCCATGGCTTGCTTAGAACCAACACACTCGAAGGCAAAGTCTGCACCACCGTCAGTGTAATCTCGTACTTTGTTAATCAGATCAGGGTCTTTTCCATTGAATACCACGTCGCAGCCTACTTCGAGACCTAGCTCTAGTTTATTCTCGTTTAAATCCACCCCAATTACGCTTTTTTCGCCACTGGCTTTTGCGCCAAGAACTGCTGCCAGGCCGGTCCCTCCTAGCCCGACAACGGTCGCAGTGTCACCCATGTTTAATTGGGCAGTATTTACTACTGCACCGACTCCCGTAATTACAGCACATCCAAATAGGGCCGCTAGGTCAAGCGGAATGGCTTTGTCAATCTTTACTAGTGAGTGTTGAGACACAACCGCGTATTCGGAGAAACATGATACGCCGACATGGTGGGAAATATATTCTCCGTTGAACTTAATTAATCCGTTTCCTGCCCTCTAAAAGAGTACCGTTCGCATTAGAAATGGCAGCGGGTTCGCATAATGCTGGTCTCCCCTCGCTGCATGGAATACAGGTACCGCAACTAGGCACAAACACTGCCACGACATGATCCCCTCGCTCCAATAAACATTTTCCTGGGCCCACCGCCTCGACAATGCCAGAGGCTTCGTGACCGATTACCATCGGCAATGGACGAGGCCTCGAGCCATTAACGACAGATAAGTCAGAATGGCACAAGCCCGCCGCCGCGACTTTTATAAGGACTTCCCCCTCACCTGGCGGATCAAGTTCGATTTCTTCAATTTCTATAGGGCGTGAATTGCTGTAGGGCTCTGGCGCCCCCATTTTGTGTAACACCGCTGCTCGACATTTCATGATATTCTCCTAGGCAGGGCCTATTGAAAAGGCTCTTCACTCGAAGTCGAATAATATCAAAAAACTGATTAGAGATTTATTTTTTTGCAGAGAAAGGAACGGACAATGCGCTACTCTATGATTTTTGAAGGGTTAGAAATAAGTTATATTCGTCAGAGCGCTAATCATCCGAAATTTAGGATCTTATTAGTTCATGGTACGGGTTGCGATAGTAGAGTGTTTTTAGATTTATTAAGTGAACTAAGTAAAAATCATGATGTGATCGCAATCGATTTACCAGGCCACGGCAATTCTTCAGGGATCGGTTTTCGAGGCGTGGCAGATTATGCTGCTTTCTGCTCTGCGTTAGTACAGCACGTTGGGTGGGAGGATTGTGTCTTGGTAGGACATTCGATGGGTGGGGGAGTATCCATTGCAATGACACTTTACGACTCACAGTTAGTGAGGGGGCTGATATTAATTGATAGCGGAGCTCGGCTTAGGGTTTCTCCAGAAGTGTTAGATTTGGCAAAAAAAGAGGCTGCGGAGCCACAAAAGCGAAAGAAAAACTCCAGAGTAGGCTTCTCAGATAAAACTGCAGATTCGATAATTAAAATTATCCGTGAAATTACTGATAATTCTTCAGCCCTGGTGACCTTTAAAGATTGGATAGCCGATGATACCTGCGACTTCATGTCCAGGGTCAGCAAAATAGAACTGCCAACCTTGGCTATTTGTGGACGAGAGGACGAATTGACACCCCTCAAGTACCATCAGTATTTGGAAGAACGAATGCCCGACTGTACTCTTGTTGTTATCGAAGACGCTGGACATTGGCCTTTTGTTGAAAAACCTCAAGAGGTTTTAACTGCTCTTGAAGTATTTCTAGAAAAATTAAACTAGGCTCTCAAGTTTTCCACTATCTATTGGAAACTGCTTGCAGCACTGTATCGGCATGAGTTTTTGGATCCACATCAGTGAAGGTTTTAATGATCTTCCCATCTGGACTAATAAGAACTGAGATTCGAGGTGTTCTCTTGTCACCCGGACCACAAACCCCATATTTTTTGGAAACTACTAGTTCGGTATCGCTTGCCAAGTCAAAAGGAAAATCATATTTGTTTTTAAACTTCAGATTTTCCCCTTTTGGATCTGCGCTTATCCCTAAAATAGCTACATTATTATTTTGGTAATCTCGGATTCTGTCACGGAACCCTTTTCCCTCTATAGTTCAGCCGGGTGTGTCCGCAACCGGATACCACCACATAATGAGATATTTCCCTCTGAAAGAACTGAGTTCTACAGGCTCACCATCTTGATTTTCTAAGAAGAAATCAGGTGCTGCCTCTCCAATTTTTAATGGTTCCATTTTTACCTCTCAATGAGAAGCTCTATAGATGCTCTCAATTGAGGAATCTAAAAGCTTGGTGAATTCATCTTCTGTTTGTTGAGCGTTTAGCCCCTCTGTGAGCGCGCGGGAGAAACTAGCGATCAGTTGTTCGTTTACCGAAAGTCTCTTGTTAGCTTCCTCTCTTGGATATCCCCCTGATAAAGCCACCACTCGGAGCACATTTTTATGATTGGCGAGGGGGAGAAATAGGTTATCTTTCTCAGGGAGTGTAAGCTTGAGTATTATCTGTTTGGAACCTAGATTGTTTACTTTTGTTTCGATAGCGTTCAACAAGAAGGATTCCGCTTTTGATTTCTCGGCACAGTTAATATCGACTTCTGGCTCTACGATGGGAATTAAGCCGCTTTCCAATATTTGCTCGGCAATTTGGAACTGCTGTTCTACAACACTGTTTATGCTGCTTTCGTTAGCTTCTTTTATAACCGATCTCATTTTTGTGCCAAATATGTTTTGTTTTTTTGCACCTGCTAGAATTTGCTCTAATCCAGGAATCGGTTTCATCAGTTGGGCTCCATTTTTTTCATCGGCTAGACCTTTGTCTATTTTTAGAAAAGGTATTACCTCTTTCTTACTCCAAAGATAATCTGTGGATGGTTTGCCTTCAAATGTTCCATTCATGGTATTTTCAAATAGAATAGCTCCAAGAATTCTATTTCCTGTAAAAGAGGGATTAGTTACAATTCTTTCTCTCATTTTATGGACTAAGTCAAACATTTCTTCTTCATTGTTCCAAGCAGATTCATCTAAACCATAATTCCCTAGGGCTTTTGGGGTGCTACCTCCACTCTGATCCAAGGCTGCGATGAAGCCATTTCCATGGGCCATTTTATCCAATTGCTTTTCAAACTCGGTCACTTGTATCCTCGCTAGATTATATTTCTTTTTCAAAGTGGTTCTTGTTCCAGTTTAACATGCAAATGCTAGGAAGCTAGGAGTTCCTCAATTGCTTGGGAGCCTCGTAGTACCAAATCATCCTCTGTTCGCCTTCCAGTTAGCATTAAGCCTACGGGAAGGCCTTCCGATTTCCCGATGGGCACACTCATGCTCGGATGTCCAGTAGCGTCGAAGGGTGAGGTGTTTCCAAGCATGTCTAAAGCACATCCAAGGATTTCGCCATTAGTAGCATTTTTATCAGGTAGTTTATGAGCCTTCATAGGAGTGGTAGGCATGAGTAGTAGGTCTTGTTCACCTAGCGCTTTATCATAAATTTTATTGATATTTCTGATCTGATTTTGAGCTTTTGCCGAGTAATAATTTCCATAACGTTCGCGCATTATCTTTGCGAATAAAAGGAAATTTTTGACCGTTACTGGCATCAGGTCTGCTTTCTCTCTGCGCGCGGAGTAGTAGAACTTAATGGCCTCCGTCATAGAATGACCCTGGAAATTAGGCCCATTGGGACCTTGCTCTGTAAAAGTAGACAAGGTACCGTCCAAAATGCTTACTAGCATTATTGTGCCGGCGTACTCATGTTCTGGAATAGATATTCTGTTTATGATGGCACCTTGCCCACCAAGACTTTGTGCTGTCTCCCTTACTAGGTTGCTCACATCCTCTTCATGTCCTGGCATCGCAAAGGATTCTTCAACAAGTCCGATCCTCATTCCTCTAACACCCTTTTGGTAAAGCTCCGAATATTTCTTGATAATCGGGTTTTTTTGTCTAGGATCTCTGCCTTCATCAAAGCCCGCTATCACTTCTAAAAGAAGAGCACAATCTTTTGTGTTTGCTGCCATGGGCCCTAAATGATCTACTGACTGGTCTATTCCTGAAGCACCGGTGTACGGGACCAGACCATAGGTTGGCTTTATACCAAAGCAGCCAGAAAAAGAAGCTGGCATTCTTACTGAACCTCCCTGATCACTTCCAATACCCATGTCACATTCTTCGGATACAATTAATGCTGCGCATCCACTAGATGAGCCCCCGGCCATGTAGGCTACATCATGAGGATTCAAAACGGGCCCTGTTGCACTGGTGTGGCTCCCTCCGGAAAAGCAAAAGTTTTCACATACAGCCTTTCCAAGAATTTCCCCGCCCTCGTCCAAAACTCTAGTAACGACGGTAGCATCTTGATCAGGAATTAGACCTTCAAATACATCAGACCCGTTCATCATTGGAACGCCTGCTACGCAAATGTTGTCTTTTATCACGACGCTTTTCCCAGCTAGTTTACCCTCTGATTTTCCTTTTATGCTGCACTTCCAAAACCATGCGTTGTATCGATTCTCTTTCTCAGTGGGCCTGATTAGCTCTCCCCTAGGATATTTGGTCGGAAGTTTTGGCTCGTCTAAAGATTCTACTAGGTTAACTCCCGCTATTAACCCGCCCATAAATTCTGAGTACTCAGAAATTTCGGACTCATCCATATCAAAATAGAGGTCACTAGCAGCTTTTTTAATTTCTGTCAGACTTGGTGGTTCGATATTCATTTTTTCTCCCATGGTGCTCTATCCTAGCGCAATGATATTTCAAAAAATTAATGCAATTCAGGCGACTTCCACAATGACATTCTGTCGGTAGATTTAACTTCGACCTTAAAGCGATTGGAGCCTCTCCTGACAGAGAATTCAATATCTGAACCTGCTGGTCCGAGCGCCCATATGCTTCTGAAAAAATCTGCTAAGTCGGTAGGGCTTTTGTCAGCCACCAATTCTATAGTATCTCCTGCTTTTATCCCCGCTTTGTAGGCCGGCCCATTCTGATAAGCACCAAGAACAAGATACTCTCCATCGACCAGTGAGACAAAAAAACCTAGCCAAGGTCTGGCGGTTGTTATTTTTTGTCCATACTTGCAGATTTCTGACAAAATAGGTGTCAGTAATTCCGTTGGCACACACAAATTAGCTTGATGATTGGGATATTTCTCTGAAAAATTTTCAACGAATAATGATCCTATTCCCGCAATGTTTCCTTCATCATCAAATAAGGCTGCACCACCCCAATCAGGATGTGCAGGTGAAGTATAAATTGCATCATCTAAAACATATTCCCAGTAACCGGCAAACTCTTTTCGCTCAAAGTTCGAGACATTAATTGACCTAGAGATTCCACCACAGCCAGCTAAGACTAAGTTCTTCTGTGAAGCTTCTAGTTTAAAATTGGCAAAGTCTGAAATAGGCAAATTGAGTTTCCCGAGTGCCTGAACTAACCCAAAGCCTGAGTCGTAATCATAACCCACTACATGTCCGGGAACCGTTTGGCCGTTTCCTGCTGAAATCCAGACCTCTTTTGCTTCAGCAATGAGATAGCCTATTGTCACCACCAATCCATCATTTTGGATAAGAACTCCATGACCGGCACGATCTGTGCCTAATACACTCGCTGTAAAGGCATCTTCCGGAATTTTTGTTTTTATGTTTACAACTGAGGCTAATTTTTCCTCTAAATCATAACCATAGTCCTCGATACGAGGTGTTAGTTTGTCAGGTATTTCGAATTTTTTTTTTTCATTCATTCAAAGATTCTCTTTGCTTGCCATCTAGCGTGTTAAACTAGGTCTGTAATTAGCATAAAACTTTCTCGCGTAAAGCGTTTCAAGTCAATATTCTACGATGTAATGAAAAATTCCGTCAAAAAACTTTCTGAAATTATCAGCCATAGTGAACGCATAGTAGTTTTTACTGGTGCGGGAATCAGTACCCAATCAGGTATTCCTGATTTTAGAGGTACAAATGGTTTATGGTTGAAATACAAGCCTATTTCCTTCGATGAATTTATGACCTCAAAGGCCGCAAGGGTGGAATCTTGGCGTCAGAAATGTAAGCTTAATTTTGACTTAGAAAAAGCTCGGCCAAACAATGGGCATCGTGCGGTCGCTTACCTTGATAGTAAAGGTTTTTTGAGGACTTTGATCACACAAAATGTGGACGGGTTGCATCAAGTATCTGGTGTAGATGCCAAAAAGATTATAGAAATTCATGGGAACGCTACCAAAGCAGTGTGTCTTGAGTGTAGCAAGAACTTCGCTTTAGAAGTGGTTCTGAAGGAATTTAAGATTGCTAATGAGCCGCCGTTATGTGATCAATGTGGGGGATTTATAAAAACTGCAACAATTTCCTTTGGTCAGGCAATGCCACAGGGTGCCGTGAGAAAAGCGGATCATGCTGCGAGAGATTGTGACTTATTTTTGGTTTTAGGTTCTTCCCTAGTAGTTTATCCAGCTGCAAGTTTACCTCGGATTGCAAAAGACAACGGAGCTACTTTAGTCATTATAAATCATCAACCTACTGATCTTGATGGATTAGCTGATTTGGTTATCCGAGATGAAATAGGTGATACGTTAAGCCTTGCCCTCGGGATAAACTAAGGCCTAATCGAAAAGGAGACAGGTTTTATAAGTTGGTCAAGTAGCGGCTGTATCCATTCTATCCATTGACATAGATATTGTCTCGTCTGGGAGGGTTCTATGATGTCGTGTGCAGTAAAAGACTCTGCAGCGAGGAAAGGTGACTGAGCATCAATTAGTTGCTTCTCTAATTCTTGCCTCTTCAATTCAGGATTTTCAGCCGAGGCGATCTGTCGATGAAAGGCTACGGCCACGCCACCTTCTACTGGTAAGGCCCCTGATTCCACTGAGGGCCAATCTACTATATATGCATTAGGGCCAAAATGTGCGGCTGAGGCAACGCCGTAAGACTTTCTGATTCTAATAGAAGCCCAGGGTACGGTTGCTTGAGAGGCTGCTGCCACGGCCGCCATTCCATACCTTATGGTTCCAGCCTTTTCGGCTTCTAGACCAATCATGAATCCAGGCTCATCAACAAAATTCACAATGGGAATATGGAAAGTATCGCAGAGTTCTATGAGACGCCTCATTTTTTGAGCAGATTCCACTGTCATGGCCCCGGCATTGTGATTACAATTGTTGGCTGCTATGCCAACTGGTTGGCCGTCTAAGCGTGCGAGTCCGACAACCAATCCTGGACCGTAAAGCGGACTTAATTCAAAAAAGGTATCTTGGTCCAGGACCGAATTCAAAATCTGGAAGATATCGTAGGATATTTTTCTATCTCTAGGTATTAAGCTATTCAGATTAGGTGCAGTTCTTTTGGGTGAATCATTCGACAGTAATTTGTTAGTTCTTTCCCAAGCGTTGGATGGAAGGTAAGACAGGAAGTCTCGTAACAGTTTAAAAGCGTGTTCCTCATCATTTGCTAGATTATCAATGATTCCAGAACGACAGTGGATAGTAGCTCCTCCAAGCTGCTCCTTCGTGAGGTCTACACCAAGCGCTCGCTTAACTACTGCGGGTCCCGCGACCATCACTTGTGCGGTTTCCTGTGTCATTACCGAAAAATGAGAGGCGACAAGCCTACCAGCCGGAAAACCTGCAACAGGACCTAGTGCTGCCGATACAACCGGAATTTTTCCCATAACTTCTGCAATGATATTGAATCTAGGCTTTCCAAAAAGTGCGTCTCCCCAAACCCTGGGGTCATCTTGATCGGCACCTTTTTGCACACTTCCACCGCCTCCTTCAAGAAGTCTAATCAGTGGAATTTTATAATTTAACGCTAAATGCTCAGCGTAAATACTTTTTCGTAGTCCTGAAGTATTTGGGGATCCTCCTTTAACAGTAAAATCTTCTACTCCGATGGCTACGTTTTTTTTGTTTACCTTTCCCATGCCAACAATGTAGTTTGCTGGATCATAGGATTTGGTGACGCCATTTTCGTCTATGTTAGCCGAGCCCGCGATCGCGCCCAGTTCTTTGAAGGTATTAGTGTCTAATATAGCGTCGATTCTCTCTCGAGCGGTGAGTTTTCCCTTAAGGTGGTGTTTTTTTGTAGCTTCTGGTCCACCCTGTTGTTTTGCAAAGTTACGTCGCTTATCTATTTCCTCGATTTCTTTTTTCCAAGACATGGGAATTCTTAATATCTTGAGATGATTTCTTTCGCAAATCGCCTTATCTGTTCTTCGGGTTTGTTTGTGACCTGAAACGCGAAGTGAGATAGCCCTAGACTTTCCATATGCTTAATTCTTTCTATTATTTCACTTGGTGAGCCTATCATAGCGGCTATGTTGGCTATGTCCGATGTAATATATTTCTGCTCCTCAGGTCTGCAGTAGATTAAGTGTCCTCGGTGAAGTACAAGATGCCTTTCTTCTGGCGCTATAGTGTTTACATATTCTTTATATTCCCTCGCTATTTCTGTAATTTTAGGATCACCAGGAAGTAATTTTTCATCCCATTCACATAATACATGGAGGAGGTTGGTGACGAATGGGGCCAATGATTCAAGAACCGATTCACTATTTTTGTCTTCACCTTTTTCTAGAATCGCTAAAGGAAAAATTCCCTTAGTCGGAACACAACCCTTTCGATCCTTTTCTGTTGCAAATTGGGCTATTGATCGTCGGGTGGATGATAGGTCGTCATCGGAAATATTCCAAGTTAAGTGCGCATCGCACTCTTCAGCACAAAATTTCAAAGTTTTGGGTCCAAAAGCGGAGAGCGTGATTGGGATGGGATGCTTCAGATTAATGAAGTCATTATCTTGATGAAGGAACTGTATATATTTTTCTTGGCCTTCATAATCATGCAGTGTTCTTTCGCCTTTCAAAAGTTGTTTAATTGTCCTTATTTCTTTTTTAAGAACAGAGAGACTTACAGGCGGAACACCCATCGTTAGTCGCGCAGTATTTCCATTGCCAAGCCCTAGTTCTACTCTCCCCGGGGCTAATTGCGCGATCGTCGCGATGGAGTGAGCTATCACCGGGGCTATTCTTGTAGCCGCAACAGCAACACCGGTAGCAATCTTTATTCGATTCGTATGATGAGCCGCGAGTGCCATCGTGGCATACACGTCAGAGTAAATCATTTGGGAGTCAAAGAACCAGGCTTGATCGAATCCGACGGACTCGGCTAGTTCTACGAGCTTATAGTCGCCAACTCGAGAGGGGAACGCTACTCCAAATTCCATAGTCCGTTTTCCTGCTGATGTTAAGACTGAATAAATGGATGAACTTTATTGAAAAGCAGGGCTTTTTGCTCCAAAGGAGGTTCATGTCCACATTTTGGTATCATGTAGATCTCCGAATCATTGAGCGCTCTACCAAATTCTTCCGCGTAGACTGGTGGTATAAGCTTGTCGTCTTCTCCCCAGACTACAAGACTAGGACAGCCGATTCGATGGATTCTTTTTTTCAGTCCTTTATCGGGAATAGGCCATATCACTTTAGCGGTACAGCCCAAGGTCCATATAAAATCAATTGTCCACTGGTCCGCCGCACGTGTTTTAGCTGGTGGCGTCATACGCTCGACAACGGCAGGGTGACTTTTGTCATAAAAAAGTACATCCATGATCTCTTCGAAGCTTGGGGAGCACCAATTCCAAAC
>MDTD01141055.1_pt1 | contig 40350 bp, 19 predicted proteins | sample 811221 | NCBI WGS metagenome assembly MDTD01 (sample SAMN05326646, study PRJNA326480) | marine metagenome | isolation source: seawater | place: Pacific Ocean: South West | collected 2011
ATAGTAAGCTCTGTACTGTCAATTGCGAGGCCGCCGCTTGACTTCAGATCCAAACTAAACGTAGTAGAGGATAAATCTAAACCGTCCCCTGCTGTAAACGTTGTATCAGCATCTATGAGCGTCTTAAGCTGAGTCAGCGTGATCTTCTTTGTTAAGTTACTATCGCTAGCATCTGAGATCGCAATTGAGTCACTTAAGTTGCCAGCATTGCTGTCAGCAGCTAAGCTGTCAATGTCCATCGTCAATTCAGTGGAGCTAATAGAAAGACCGCCAGAGGACTTTAAGTCTAGACTAAAGGTTGTTCCAGTCTTATCTAGACCGTCTCCGGCGAGCACAGCAAAACCATCGCCACTCTGCGCAGCTGCACCCATGCCAGAATGGTTTGTACAGTAATAATATAGTGTGTCTGGGGTAGCTTGAGTCAAGTCAATCAAGACGTACGCGCCGGCATTACCAGGAGTTCCGTTTACAGTAACTCCTGTGCTGTATTCGCTTCCTCCTCCATGAGAGCCATTTGATGTCGTGCTGAATCTTAGCGGATGTCCACTATTCGATGCGTCGCTTTGATCAAATTTATACCTAAACCCTTTGTTGAGTATTGCTTCCTTTTGTGTTACTCCGTCTAAAGCGTATTTATTTCCTCCAGAGCTGACAACGGTAACTGCAATCTCATTGACCTTAGCAATCTTAACTGCGTCTGTCGTAAGTGCTCCGCCGGCAGCGATAGTAGCATCCCCGGACACGTTTGCGAAGATTGCGTCTTCTAGATTCGAAAATGTAACCTTCTTTTCTGTACCCGCGTCTGAAAGCATAAAATTATCAGACTGGGCAATGGTTGCACCTCCTAAGGCAGACAACTCATCAATGTCAACGCTTAAAACGTTTCCTGACATTGCTAATCCGGCACCGGCGACAGAGTCTTGTCCAGGAGCAGAAAACTGATAAAACGTAATCGCGTCAGTTCCGATTGTAGGTGAAGAAGCAAGATTTGAAACAAACCCGTGTGCACCATTAACTGTGCCTTTTCCTACCATGAAGAACGGTGCACCTGTGAACTCTGCGCCTGCATCAAAGTCAGAAGCTCTTGTTAGTGTAGCTGTAGTTCCGTTTAGAGCACCAACTGTGTATACACCGTTCCATTTATTATTTACGCCTGATCCGTTTGAATTGACACCGTCTTTAATTAAGACTCTATCACCTTCAGAAAGCGACACGCCGTCAATCGTTAACGTATCGGCACCTGCGTCGAATCCTCCTTCGCCGTCTGCTAAGACTAAGGTACTTGACGAAGCTGTGGATGCCATAGTAAATGATGATGTTGTCGCAGCGGAAACTGATGCTTTGACATCCAAGCCTGCAATTTGAGAGTCTACATAAGACTTAATAGACTTAGCAGACGCCAAGGTATTGTCTGTTCCTGAAACTGATGTAAGATCAGTGTCAATATCAATTGCAGCAGGAGCTGCAGCGCCACCGGAGACATTACCTAAGACTTTTAAGTTAGCCAAGTTGGCCATCTTTGCCAGAGTAACACCTGAGTCTTTGAGTCGAAGTGTGTCAGAGTTAATTTCAATTCCTGAGTCATCAACTTGTACAGCAAGAACACCTGATGCAGCTGCAAGTCCGTCTCCTGCTAGACCTGTTGCAACATTATCATTAAGCATGGAGTCTTCAACAGCAGCTGACTCAATTGTTAAAGCACCTCCTGCTGCGATAGTAGCGTCACCTGATATGTTTGCGAAGATTGAGTCCTCAAGGTCTGAGAAGCTGACTTTCTTTTCTGTTCCATTGTCTGAAACTATAAAGTGATCCTCAGTCTGGTGTAATGTTGCGCCTCCTAATGCAGCGAGTTCATTGACATCGACTGACAAAACTCCGGCTGTGGCTGACAAACCTGAACCAGCCTGAAATGTTGATATGTCGTCGATGCTTTCGAGCTGATGAGTAGACCCGTCCTGATCTAGAACAAGAAACTTGTCACCAGATGCTATCTGCACATCATTAAACTCACTGATATCCACATCTAGTGTTAAGTTTCCGCCGGCACCACCGTCTGTAAGATCGAGACCAGTCCCCGGGGTTAAAACTCTTTCATTCGTAAGTGAACCTGTAGCAGCCAAAACAACGTATTGAGCATTTTTATCACTGTCGCCTGATCCAGACCCTGAGCTACCTATTGAGTCTGAAACAAAGTCACCTACAAAAATGTATGCATCGACAAATCTAGGGTTAGCAGCATGGTCTCCTGTTCCGGGAGGATCTTGCTGAAAGAGAATTCCGTTAAAATAATCAATGTACCAGTCTCTGGCATCTAAGACCGGTATTTGAGTTTCTGAACCTGTACCATCAACGTATTGAAAGGGCTTAGCTTCGTAAGGCGTTCCATAAGATGGTGGAACCAACTGAAGTGCGCCTTTCGTTGTGTTAAGTACTTTTCCGTTTACGAACGCCCCCGAGCCTTTTTTAGACAAAGAGTTGGTAGTGCCTGCCGGCGATTGGAAATCGTCAGGTAGCTTAAGCTCAAATGCATGTCGTCCTGCAACTGTATCAGAACCTGCAATGAAAGATGCAGAAAGCCTTACAAACTGTACAGCCCCTCCTGATATTGCATATAGTGTTGATGTAGGTGAAGCAGGAATATCAGTGCTAAATACTGTATTGGCTGAAACTGTCAGGCCAGAGCCTAACGCTTCGTTCGCCAATCCCTTATTATTAGATGTGTGCGCTTTTCCCTGTAGCTTCTTTAAGGAAATAAATTCTTTTGAAGTCTCGTTTAATGCCATTTTTTGTTATCCTCTAAGTCCAAGCAACTGTGAGCTGACTTATGTTTCCTGTCCAGCTTTCATTAGCAGTTACCCTTATTACTATATATTCATTGTTACCAACAGATTGTGTACCAAACGTACACTGATTTGTCGAACTGTTTGATGTATCGAACGTTCCAACCAGGCAACCGTCACCATCGGAATCCACTTGTCCTGTAGCAAATGATTTTTTAATATCTAACCACGCAGTTGAAAAATTATCTGATGTCTGGGGCAATCGAACTGATATCTTAACATTGCTTGAATTAAGTGTTCCATCTGATAGCACGATTGTTGTTCCTGACTTTGTCATACTCAAATTAAAGTTGTTCTTTGAACCGCCTGTATTGTTCGTAAACCTTCGAAAGTAAGTTTTAGCACCAGTGGTGCTACTATAATTAACGTTCCCGTCGGGTCCGTTCAAAATATTTCCACCCTCAGATGAATTTCTAAAGTCACCGCTGTTTATTGCATTAATAGGTGAAACAAGCCTGTTGTTGTAGACCATCAGCCCGTTAACATGTCCAGACGAACCTCCAGCAACAATATTTTGCTCACTATCCCAGCTAGCTCCTGAAATGTCTGACTGATTACCATACACGCCCGTACGTAATCTATATGTCTCTCCGCTAAAATTTTCAGACAAAACTGTTGAGTTGTCTGTGATATTATATATTAGAATTCCTGTTATCGAAGAGCTTCCTGCTGAAGTCAGATTGTTTCTGATTGGGTGGGGAACGTTAACTGCAACAGACATGGATTCATTTAACATTTTTGTGTCATTTATTGTCGCAGTTCCTGTAATTGACAGTGTTTTTGAGCTATTTTGACCACCTGAAACGGCTGGAAACGATTGGCTTGGGACAGTGCAACTAGTGCCTGAAAATGTGATTGATGAATTGGAATACACATCTTTGTAAGCGTTTGACACAGTCACAGCGTAGTTAGCTGTTCCACCTGTGTTATATTTGACACCTGAAAGGTATCTTGTACCTGTTAGCGAAAGACCTGTAAGTGAATTTGAGCTAGCAGACAAAGCTTCGGTGTCGTCGGTTGTTTCGTCTACGACCCACTCGACAAAGTTTGTAGTGTGCTCAGTTGATCCGATTACATGCTTAACTTGAACATAGTTCCAACCTGTTCTCTGATGAGCGCTTCCTACTTGAAAATTCAAAGTTCTATGCTTAAAAACATCAAAAGATGAACCGTTTGAAAATTTACCGGAGGCTATCGCTGATATGTTTACAAACCCTGATCCTGAAGTCAAAACAGATGCAGTTCCTGATCCTGGAGATCCGGATCCGACAGAGTTGTCTGTTAAATCAACTGTTCTTACAGTCACACCGTTTACAATGAGCTGAATTGTTCCTTGATCAGCTGATCCTAAACTATTTGCAGGATAGTTTACAACTCCGCCATCGAAAGTGTTTGCTGCTACCCCTGCTGCTACAATACCACTGATAGTTGTACCCGATGCCACTGCACCAATTCTTATATTTCCTGAAGACGTAGTAGATGTATATACTGTATTTGTATCAGCTGCAGATCCTAAACCTGCAGAAGCAGCCACATTTGTGTACGTACCAAGTGGGTTGGAGGCTCCAAATGACAACTTGCACGTAGCACCTGATGTTGTAACACTGATTGACGTTAAGTTTGGGGCAGGATCAGGTGCCAAAGCTTTTAGAACTTCATTAAATCTATCTACAGCAGTTCCAACATTTGTGTTTGTTGTAAAGTCAGCAAATAGACCATCTGTGTAGTCGCCATCTTCGGCAGATCCAATCGTACCAGATCCTCCGCCTCCTCCGCCTCCGGCTGTCGATGCAATCGTTATTGATCCGTTTGCATTGTTTGTAACTGTCACATTCGAACCAGCCTGAATAAAGTCGGTCGATCCATCTGCTAGCTTTTGGATCGATCCTCGTATGCCTCCTGCTCCTGGGACTGTAATACTACCTTGAAAAGTTGCTCCCGCAAGCTTAGGAACTACTGTGTCATCAACTTCGACTTCACCTGATGTTATCTTAAGACCTCCAGCAGCTTTCAAGTCTGTGCTTATGACACCTGAATTAATGTCAATACCATCTCCTGCTGTAAAAGCTGATGCGACGTTTGAGGATATGGTTATAGAACCGTTTGAATTGTTCGTAACAACAATATTGTCGCCTGCTTGAATGAAGTCTGTAGATCCATCGCTAAGTTTCTGAATAAACCCTTCGATTCCTTGTGGAAACTTTCCTTTTCCTGCAAATGTTACGTCTGAGCTGTCTGTTTCTAAGTAGCTCATTCCCGTAATTATCTTGTTTCCCATTCCTGACGTATTTGCATCGTAGTAATATAGAACATCATTGTCTTCTTGTGTGAATTTTACTTCTAAAAAAGCCCCTGCAGATCCTGGTGTTCCTCCTGTAGTCACTCCGTTTGTAAACTGTGCACCACCTCCAGTATGAGTTCCATCAGACGTAGTAGAGAGTGCAAAAACTCTTCCGGAGAGTGAAGAATCGCTTAAGTCGAAATAAAAGTCTAGAGTTTTGGGGGTCGTAACAATTGGTTTTGACTTACCATCAATCAAAAATACCCCTGCTGCAACAGTAACATGAAGCACTGCTCTCTGCTTGAATTGTTGACCCGAAAGTGTTAAACCATCTCCTGCTGTGTAGATAACCGACGTGTTGTCAACTAGAGTTTTAAGTTGATTGATTGTGATTTTTTTAGTTAAATTACTGTCACTAGCATCTGATATCGCAATCGAATCACTCAGGTTGCCTGCATTTGAGTCTGTCGAAAGACCGTGAACATTTAGCCTTAGATTGTCTGACCCATCGTGTTCTAACCCAACTCCTGCAAAGTCTGATGGGTGGACTTCGACCTCACCTCCAGTTATCTTCAGGCCTCCCGATGACTTAAGATCTACAGACAGTGCAGAACCTCCTCCTCCGGTTAAACCATCTCCTGCAGCAGAAGAAGCGATTCTTAAGTTGTCAGATCCGTCGTCTTCTAGACCAGAGCCTGCAAAATCGGAAGGTTCGACTGCTAGTTGAGAATCACTATTTGTTGATTTAAGACCCGATCCGTTTGATCTTAGATGAGAAGTATTGACAGACAATTCAGAAGACGTTATTTGAAGGCCTCCTCCTGGCTGCAAATTAACACTAAACGATGTTCCTGAAAGCGATAAACCATTTCCGGCTGTGTATGTTGTATCTGTGTTTGTGTCAGTCGATGCAATGCTTATGGAGCCGTCAACATTGTTGGTCACAGTGACATTAGAACCTGCCTGGATAAAGTCAGTAGACCCGTCAGACAGCTTTTGCACTGATCCTTTAATACTTCCTTGGACTGTAATATCAGAAGAAAATGTATTTGCAGAGTCTAGTTGAGGTACTTTCGAAGTGTCGACCCCTACTGTAAATTGTCCTCCTGCGCCGCCATCAGAAACGCTAATTCCTGTTCCAGCTGTAAAAACTCTTTCATTGTTTAGGTCATTAGAGGCTGCCAGAGTTAGATATTGTGGGTCTGATGTCCCTCCCGTGCCTGTTCCAGACTGCACATCAGCTGATATTGTAAAAGACCCGTCTGAGTTCTTCTGTACTTGGATTCTATCACCTGCTCTGATATATTCAGAACCTGCGTCGTCTGTTACTATTCCACCGGTGACTCTCATAGGGCCTTTTATGTCGATCGACCCAGTCACTCCTAGTCTTGTTAGATGAATGATGCCGGAATTGTCAGTGAATACTTCTCTTCCGTTAAACTTTAGAACACCTGACTCATTGTACAGAACGTTGGCGGTTTCGGAAGGTTTTCCTGACGGTATCTTTAGACCACCGTGTGTTGTAAGTGCTGATCTTAAAGCATCAGTATCTAATCCTACTTCAACCGGGTTCGGGAAAATAACCCGGTCGATATTTTTTTCTCTTCCTGTCCGGATGACTAGTGAGTCTGTCTTTTTGAGCTTGTCTAGAGAAAACTTTTTCTTTATAGTAGACATCTAGTTACACCGTTATGTCAACATCAATCTCATCTACAAGATCAGGCTGCTGTGACGCTCTATCTTTTGTTAGTCCGTCGAAGTAAGGCAATGAAGACGTACAGAAGATATCCAAGTTTGCACTATTTGTCTCTTCAGGACTAATCGGTCTTTTTGATCTTCTCTCTTGGAAGCTAACAGCGACAGGAGATTCACTGACTCTTTGACCATCAAAAGTTCTTGTAAGAGGTCTTTGTTCTAACATATCTCTTACTTGACCAAAGCTGCCAGCACGGAAGATAGCAGAAGTGTTAAGCTTGACTGGGCTGATTAGACCGTACTTTGCACCTCTAATTTCTATTTCTGAAGCACTGGCTGTTTGGTTGTAGTTTCCTCTTCCTGATACTGCAACTGAGCCCTCTCCATCACCAGGAGGAGGCGCAACATTAATAAGCAGATATCTAAACCACCAGTGGTCAAACGACACACTTTGTGAAGACCAGCGTGGCTGCTCAAGCCTTAATTTACAAGTCGACGTGGCAGTAAACTTAAAGATTGGATAGCGACTCCCTCCTATATTTGCCAGCTGTTTGGTTGATCCATCTACCTGTTCATGAGTGTCGCTGGTTTCGTCGGCACCTGATCCAAAATTCGAAGATTTAACTGGGTGTTCGCTGCTTCCCCTAAAAAGAGAAGAAGAGCTAGTAGCGGTTCCATCTATCTGTGCAGGAAATACTTCGTGCACGTCACTATAAGAAGCCCCACCATCAACCGAAACTCTGACGTGTACTCCATCGTCTCCATTGTCGGCTTTTTCTGCAAAGACTCCTTCTGCGGAAACAACTTGAGGTACCTGACCTCCTCCGGTTGTGTCGACGCCGTACCAGAAAGATGCTGCTGCGAATCTAACCTCTACAGTTTCACCAGCTTGAATTTCAACATCCAGATCCATTCTTCTAGTTCCTGCCCCGGTAAATCCTAGCAAGTTGTCACCGGATTGAAAGTTATGTCCGGAGCCTGCACTTATTATCGGTCTAGGTGCCACACCCGTTAGTGTAAAGTTTGAAGTGTCTACTGCGGAAGCCCCTCCGTTGGAATGGGTGACGACTTTATACTGAACCTTGTCAAGTGCCAGTACAAGATTTGACTTTTCAGTAATTTTGTGCCTGGGTGCCTTCGCAGGACCATCTCCTGTTCCAAAAAATACTTTTGAAAAGTAATCCGTTCGGGATCTTTTCAAGAAACTACCTAACTCAAACACCTGGTCTAAACTGTCTGATCTTACCTCACCTGGTACGTCTTTAGCAATAATAGAAGCAAACTGTACAGTATCAACATCCTCTGGATCGTTTTCAAACACTCCTTTTTGAACTGCTTTTCTCTTGAGGAGAGAGCCTTTTATCTTGACTAAGTCAGCACCTGACCATCCTGTAACTGAAAATGCAGCAGGGGCTTCTAACGCTGTACCTGTGGGTATTGGGGTTGCTGCTTGAATGTGAAAGCTATTTTTTGCGCTAATAACAATAACATTAGCATTTCCTGATTTTGTCTCCACTTTAATTTTTTGACTTTGTATTTGTGAAGCAAAAGCTGTTTCTAATGACTTCTTTAATGCTGCTGCCAGAGTGGCATCGGTTGATCCGACGTCGTTAATTCCAATTTGTGTGGCAGTCGAATTATTGCTCGACCGGGTGGTCGTCATTGTTCCTGAATAGCTAACACCGCCTATGGAAATTAAGAATGTTTGACCGTTAGCTTCATTATCAGCCTCACACGTAACCTCTAAACTAGAATAGCTATTTGGATCCGCGTCTAGTGGTTCTGGAATATTGTCACCGTCACCGTAAATCGAGGACTCACCGTCTCTAAATCCTACAGTGGTAATTAGAGCAGTATCAGCTGTTGAAACAATCGTCTGGTTACCAGCAATTCCCTTTTCCTGCTGAGTCAAGAGTATGTTGTTATTGTCACCGCCCTCTCCACCATTTGTTATCTGGTGAAATCCAGCGTAACCCCACGAAGAACCATCGATCGTGATGGCAGCAGTTGTGTTTGTAAAGACAGTATTTAGCCTTGTCGTAAGCGGTTGATACGCTGTGCTGACAGGTGTGATATCAGATATAGGAATTAAGCGATGAGTGTGCTGTGCAGCCGTGGGCTGTAGTCCTATAAAGTTGTATCTAGCTCCTGGAAGCGGAAGCAGTACTTTGTTTAAGACGTGCTTGTAATTTTCTACCCTCACAGGAACGTTGTACGTCAACGCCAGAGTGTTTGCCGCGATGTCGTGTGATGCGACAATCATACCGTCGAATGTCTTAATTGCGTCAGAATTTGTTGCAGTTGTTATGTTAATCGCAGCTGCGATTTCTGCATAAACTTCATCAACATTTGTTGCACCTGAAATGTTGACTGCCACAATATGATTTTTCTTAGGTCCGTCGGCGCCACCTCCGGTGTTGGTTTCATGATCCGTGTAGGTCAAGAACTCTTCTGCTGGGTCCAAATCAGCTGACAATTGGATATTTGCAAATGCATACGAGTCTGTAAAGCTAGCTGCTGTCTGATTAATCGAAACAAACACGTCATCAGCTCGACCTGCTCCAACGCCTACGGCTGTGTTTAGAGCACTTCCGCCATTCGTCTTAGTCTTAAACTCTGCTAAATCAGGTGTTGCGACGGCTGACTGCCCTATTCCGAACGAAGTAAAGTAAATATTGATGTATGTATTTGAGCTATCTTGAGAGACCAGTGCACAGAATCTTCCTTTTTCATGGCCGGACTGGTCTTCAAATCTGGATGCTGCGTTAATTGCTTCAGCAAGTTTTCTTGCCCTTGCCAAGTCATTTGTTAGATTTTGGGGATCATCAGCACCATTAGCTACACCTGACTTAAATGCATAAGTAAATGTTACCTCGGAAGCTTGCTGCTGAATCATATTTGCAGTTGCATCTGTTATGACGCCTGAGTTGTTATACGTAAATGTTGGTGTCAAACCGCCTGAGTCATCAACAGGGTAGAACTGGTATTGTCTAGCAACTACTTGACCAGACTCTGTACAGTCTATAGAAAACTTAATTACGTCATCAACAGGGGCATCCAAAAAACGAGTACCTGCAGAGCTGTTCGTAAAAGCGTCGCATCGATCATCTGATTTTCTTCCAAATCCGTTAACGTTAATTTTAATAGAATGACCTAATCTAAAATCATTTGAAATAAATCCTTCAGCCCGAGAGTCATTAGTGTGATCGATTTTATTACCCCAGACGGCGAAGTCGGTCTCGTTTCTAGTTGATCCACCTGAGAATGCTGTAGAAGTAGCAGCTATATTTGTTGCTTCGACACTTTTTACTATTGTCGTATTTCCGGATGGGCCTGCTTTTGATTGGGTAAGTGTAATATACGCATTGTCTCCGTCGACGGTGACAGCACTAACATTTATCTTGCTGCCATGACCGTTTGCATGCGTGATGGCGGTCCTTAGCTGTTCAAGATAGTCTTGTCTGGTAGAAAGTGTGCTACTTCCTGTAATGTTAATTCCGACAGCAATCGCGCCTACATTATCAGTACCTGCTTGACCTGTTCCTGTATCAGTTGTTGATATCAGTCTAGTACCTGTTGCGACGCCTCCTCCCGAGCCTCCTGCAATTGTGTCTGTTATGACGTACTTTCTAACTGTTCCATCTGTCGATGTAATAGTAATTGCACCTTTTTCGGGTGTCTTAGAAGAGCTAGCGTTTTCGGTCCGGCTCTCTACGTAAATGTTTGCAGTAGCAGCCACTCCATAACTTAGTTGAACTTGAATGTCTTCGTCGCCGTCAGGAGGCTCATTAAGCGTAGCATGAACATTAGTATTAACTCCTCTTGCATGCTTAAATGTTAAAGACATTTCATTGTCTACCGGTATGGCCGTCAAGGAAGCAGTACCCGTTTGTGTTCGATCGTCTTTGTCGTAAGAATTGACCAGTCTATCAAGGTCTATAAATCTTTGTGCTTCATTTCCTGCCCTATCGTTAAACAGAAGTATGGGTGTATTTATTGCAACACCACCGGAGGTAACTACAGTACCTGTTTTGTCAACGATATCAGTGGCTGCAGCTGTTTTGGATAGCTGAACAACTGAACCTGTTGTCCACATGTCATTAAGAACAGTGTCGCTAGTACCCATAGCGCTGAGCGATCCTTTATTAACGTGCGTGTTGCTGTCCAAAACTGTTGAAGTCGACTTATTTCCTGTTGGATCTGTTCCTGCAGAGTCTAAAAATAGCTTGAGAGCAGATGAGCTTGGTGCAGATCCTGTTGAGGGAACCTGAATCAGCATATTTGCAAAGTCACTGACTTGAACGCTATCGTCATAAGACACTGTCAAAACAGGTGAGGTTCCTACTGCAACTTTCACTTCTCCTAACTTATGATTTGTGGATGATGTGCCGGGATAAAAGAGTTCGTTTGTCTGTTTATCCAAGTGTGCAAATACAAAGTTTTCAGAGACCGTAGTTGTTTGTCCCGTCCCTAAAAACGGAACGGACAAGGTCTTCATGTTAAGTGACTTAAGTGCTGACTTTGAGACTAGACCGGTCTTAGATATCTCTATGGATCCTGTTGCTGCAATGTCTTGAGCTGTCCATGTGGCAAAAACTTCAGCCATGTTAATTGGAGGCGAGTTAATAAACATTCCGCTAGACCTACCAAGAGGTACAAGCCTGTTTGTGTTCTCATTTTCTGTCGGATTGTCTAGTATTCCCGTCGTAGTGTAAACACCGTTGACCATTCCAGTGACGCCCAAAGTTCCTGTAGACTCAAAAAGAGCAAGTGATACGTGGTCTATTGAAGTTTTTTGTGTTGACTGCTTGTTTGCCCCTGTCTGGACTTTTGTTGGTATATCTCTTCTTACAGACTCTAATCGTGCTGCATCTCTGTATCTTGGCTCGAAAGGAAAGCTGCTAAACCAGTTGTCCCAAATTACCTTTGTATTTCCAGGTACACCGGTTCCAACTAAAGATTTGTAAGCTGCATCAGAACCTGCCACACCCAAAATAACTCCGGCTGTTCTTAATCCTGATATGTCTAGAGAGTTGACAGAGTCAGAATTCATTAGGTCCCTGATATCAGGTGTCATAGAGTCAAAGTATCTTTCGGATCTGTCTTGTAGCTTTCTTGCTCTTAACAAAGATCCTGCTTCACCTTGAGTTCCTTGAGAGTTTCTTCCCACGACTTTTCTAGCAAAAGCCTGTGTTTGTGTGTTAAAGTCGTCTCCAACTCTGTCAGGCAACATACTTCCAGTTACGACTTCATCAATAGAAGAACGATAATAAGTCATGCGAGGATGAGTTTCAAACTCGTCTCTAGTGCTGATATCCCCTACATCTTCAGAAAGAAAAGAGCTGTTCGCAGTTGAGTCTTTGCTAAAGTCTCTATAGGAAGGGTGCTCTTTTTCTAATTCATAGCCGTAAAGAATAATTCTTCCATCTCCTGAACCGAGTCGAATTTCTGGGTGTACTCCATCCAAAGTCGAGTTAATAGGTGCTTGACATCCAATGACAAGCTTGTCAGTTGGCAGGATAACATAAGGTGATGCACCAAAATCTTTTTCGTACGCAGTGATTTTTGCGTCGCCGTTCTTTAGACCTCTAAATGTATACAGGCGCTTAGAGGAAGGATTTTCTCCTAAAAGTGATCTGCCAGACTGAATTCCTACTAGAGTTCTTCCAATCGAAACTTTTGATAAAGCGATAGTCTGACCGGTTGGAGGAGATGTATCAATTACATTGTTCGGTGGTTTCGAAGCGGCTCCGGGTGTGGTATTTGTTATTCCAAAGTATGCAGATGCTGAATCAATCGAGCCTAAAGCAGCAGCACCTACTGGAATAGATCCCGATGTGATCTGAACAACTGGAGCAATACACTCAGCTGCAATACTGTACTTCTTTGGTCCCATATGAAATACAATATCACCCGAAGTGGGAGGCGCTACTGAATCGTGTGTAACGAGTATTTTACCATTGTGACCAGATGCGCTTAGAACTGCAGTTTTTAGTGCTGCGTAAGTTGCGTCAGCATTTCCACCAATAACAACTCGCACATTCGTCGATGTATGCGAAGAATCACCATCAAACTCATACGTCCTTATTGTCCCATCGGAAGAAACTAGCTTGATTGTATCTCCATCACTAGGTTGACCCGTGTACGATATTTTTCTAGAAGATCCAAAAGGGTATGTGTTGTCATCAGGGGTTAATACAAGGTCAGAATCTTTGCGAACATCCTTGGCAAATGCATCTAAGTACACAGTATTAAACCCAGAAGGTGAGGAGGTCAGTCTAGACCATGTTACTAGGTCTCTAATAGTACTAACCTCTGTTTCACCTACATGAGCTTCAGAACCACTTACGTTGTGAGGGGTAAGCTGTATCTTTCTTGGTATTTCTTTTCCTGCTGGACAAATTGGGTTTGTGTAAGCAATAACTTCTGACAACTTTGATTTTTGAGAGTTGCTGTCTGCGACCCTAAAGCTTGGAACCTCTGATAATTCTTTACCGACCGCAGCTTCTCTTTGGTTCAACATGAAAAATGTAATAGTGTCAAAGTCTACACTTACATCAGCTGCATTTGTATCACTAGAAAGTGTGCTCATCACAGACGACGATTTCATGCCTACATTAAACTCATATACAATTTTTTCTAAAACAAATGGCTTTGTTATGTGGTTTGATATTGAAAGCTCTTGTGAATCATTTGCGTGAAATTTAGGGTGTGCAGGAAAACCAAAGACGTTTGTAGGTGAAGCAAGTGAACCTACACTTAAAACCCTAGGGTTTTGTGTAGATCCATTTCTAAATGCCAAAGATCCTGTAGGAGATAAATCAAAAATTCCATTAGCTTCAAACCCTAAGTTTGCTCTCTCCGGACCTCCACCCCCAAAATTAGAAATTGTAGGAAATGACGACGTAGCATCGGTCGTATTATCGGACTGTTTTCCAGTGACTGTTATTGTTAAACCGTTTCCAAGAGCGCCGTCTGTACCTACCAGATTCTGGGCAACTGTAATGGTAGTACCGCCGTCAGTTAGAGCAGAAAGATTTGAATTTGCATTTAAACACGTGGCTATGTTTGTTGCTGTCGCCGCGGCGCTTGCACCTACTTGAAATGTCGGTGTATTTGTGTCTGTATTTGTAGTGGTGGTTGCATGTGCTGATGCTACTACATTAACCCCTGATATTGTTTGAATTGTTAATTTCGCTGTGGTAGTCCCAGATGTCCGAAAGCTATTTGACCCGGCTACTGTAATAGTTGCCGTGGCGCTAACTCCTTGTCTATCTGTAACTCTCCATGCTTTTAATCCTTTAGACGGAGTAAACCCTACCATCGTAAAGTCTAGAGCTTGATTGAACTGCGCCTGACGTTCTGATACACTTCCTGCTGGTGCTGCAGCAAAAGATCCGCTTCCTAATCCAATTTTTTGCCACGACTTATCAGTAAAATTGTAATAAGCCATAGGAAAGTTTGAGTTCGTCTCTGATCGATCTGAATTTGTCACTAACTGCAAGTCTGTATTTTGAGAGACTGGCATGTCTAGAACAATCTTTTTTCTATTTCTAATGCTTTCAGGTGCTATTGCCGATGCAGAACCTGAAACGTAAAAGTCAGAATCTAAATCTTTTTCAGGGGAAACAGACTCAATTCCTTCTTCAAACCCAAAAGCAGAATGAGCATGTGCTTCATTAAAAGGGCTGGTAGCGTGAACAGTCTTGGGCCTCAGAGGTGTCACTCTGCTAACAGGCCTTACTATTTCGATGTCAGACCTTACGCTGTGTCCGTATCTTTTTCTTTCTAGCAAATGATTAGAATCAGCGATTTCTAAGCTTGGATAAACTGTGACAGGTTGTGGCTGCTTCTTAAATTTTTGTGTGATTTCAATGAAGCGCTCAGGTAAAGACGTTGATACAGTACATGCTGATGCTCCATCAATCTTCCCGCGCGTGATTGTAACTTCGTCTGGTTTTGTCTGTGTAGCTGTAAAAGACCAAACACCTGGTGAGCTGGCACTGTTAATTGCACTAACTATTTTTCTAGCTACTTGCGCCGGAGTCTTAGCATCTCTAATGTTGATCTCAACATTTCCTGCATTTAGTATGACTCCTCTTTGAAACTCAAAAGTTTTAGAAGCAGAGCTAGCGGAATCTCCAGGATCGTCATGTGGGTCAGTAATCGTTATAGTCTTTGCGTCACCAGGTCGTTTTTTAATTTTAAGAACAGCAACTTGTCGTGGATCAATAAAATCAATCGTTCTTGTGTCGTCAAACTTGCCGTGAATATCATGATAGTTGATATTCTCTATGGACTGGATTCTCGGTGAGTGATTTAAGAAACCGCTGATTGCTTGATTTCGGGTAAATCTCGACTTAGAAGTATTATAGATTGCTTTGATGTTTTCAGCAGAAAGATCTGTGCTCCACACAGCGAATTCTGCCATGTCGCCGTCTAGTTCATGAACACCGCCAAAATTTGCACCTATATATAAGGGCTGATCACGGTAAGGTGCAGTTGATAAGTAAGTACCTGAAACACTACCTGTAGTTTTTTGAAGATCTCCGTTGACGTAAATTTTTATAGCCTGTTCGGCATACCCACCACTTGAAGTTGCAGTTCCTCCAGTGTATGTAAATGCGACATGTGTCCAATTTCCTACAACACCTGGTATGACCTCGCTTGTCTCAACCTCGAGTTTGATCGTGTTGCTATTAGCTCCATGCAAAGATATTTTGAATTTATCGGAGGATGCATATGATGCTGTATACTCTATGACATTACCTCTTTTAGTAAACAAAATCTCTGTGTCACTTTCTTGAGTTATTTTAACCCACATAGAAAACGTAAAAGGTAAGTCTGTGCCTGCAATACCTCCGGCAGCGATATCTCCAACCGTTACTTCTTCACTTATTGTACTAAAGCTAAATTTAGAAGATGTTACTTTCGCTTTGTCGTTGTTGGCGTTACTAAATGTAGCAGCCGGATATACCACATCCCCTATTTTTTGATTTGTAAAAGAGGATGGCGGCGGTGATCCTTCATACGCTAGTATCAACCCTGAACTGCTTAAGTCTTTTGGTGTATCGGACAACCTAAACCATGCAATTAATGACTTGACAGCGGCATCTCCGTACTGGTTGCCTTCATCGTCTTCAAATCTTTTTGTGAGATATGTGTTTTTTGTCGTATCGACGACTTGCTTTAAAGCCATACTATTTCTTCAAGCCTCCGAATGCGAGCGAGTCGGTTCCATGTTCGGTGCTGGCAAATACGAAGCCTTTTGTTTCATGCACATGATCTTTATCCACACCTTCTTCGAAAGAAGCTCCCATTCTGGTCACAGCCTCTGCCATTGGTTTTTCAACAGTAAATAGGACATCATTGAACTTAGAGAGCTCCCAGACAGCTAAAATATTACTGTCGCTTAGCTGTGTGTTCCACATCGCGACCTCAGAAATATAATTAGAATTTTGATGCACGTACACTAGTGTTCTTCTTGTAGTTGTTGTAAAAGTTTCAAAAGTGCTCGGGACAATTGCGTTTTTCACGCTTGATGTAATGGCTGTGTCGCCTGGATTTGTCTTGAAACCGTACGTATTGGACACAGTTTGTCTAAGAGTAACAGTCCCTGTGCTGTCATTATCATCGGTATGAGTCACTACAATTTTGCTACCAGCTGATCCTTCATTGTGACCTGAAGCACTGTCAATTGCTGTCTTAAGATTAGCGTAAGTCGCGTCGGCATCATCGCCCGATATTGTGACTGAAACATTTCCTGCTGTAACTCCGCCACTACTTTCAAATTCGTAAGTCTTTGTCGTTCCGTCTGTTGAAACCAACTTTATTGTGTCACCATCAGAAGGTTGGCCTGAGTACGTTATGGTTGCAGATGAAGCAAAGTTTGTGTTTGATGACTTCTTTACAATACTTCTTAAAGGGGAAATTGCATTCGGATGTCCACCGATGACGATTTTGCTTTTTGATATGGTGTGACCAGCAAACGGAACAGTCGCGCTGTCCCTTGCAGCCTCAGCTGTTGTTAAGTTTCTATCAGGACCTGTGTACTGAATATCTCTAAAGTCTCTGCCGGACCCATCGACATAGTCTTTACCATATCTTACGTTGTGACCTGTTGTTCGAACTGCAGTGTGTGTAATTCTTTCTAGACAATTGTCTGTAATGTCGACGCCATTTAAGTAAAGTCGAACAGGACATGCAACTGTCGAGGCAGGGTCGCCTCCTACGACGGTGTTAGGTTCGTGTTGAGAGCTTCCGAAATCATAAAGAACTTGTGTACTAGTACTGCTAACATCGGGTGTTTCGAAATACTTGAGGCTCTTTAGTCTGACTATGCCTGTTCCAGTTCCTGAAGTTGTTCTTGCTTCAAAAATGTCTCCAACTGATACAGTTTCTGAGCTAACAAACTCGATTGCAGTACCTCCTCCTCCTGATCCTGCTCCTGTCGCAGTGAAGACAGTGCCTATATTGTTGTCAGCTGCTCCGAAGTCAGTAAAAACTGTTCCTGCCGGCAATTCGATTACGTACTTCTTGCCCTCCACAAACGATCCTACAGCTTTTCTTGTTCCAAATCCTACCAGGTGCCATTGAGCTACAGTCGTATCGCCCAAACTAGTGACAACATATTTTGTTCCAGCAGTCAAAGAATTAGCAGTAGAGATGTTTATGTTCCCACCTTTAGTGACGGTGTGCGTTGGCAGTCTATCCTCCTGCTCTAAAGACTGCAAGAAGTTTTTGTATCTTGTTCCGCCGTTTGAGCCGCTGTATATGCAACCAGCTTCATCTGTGTCAGTTGAATGCATGCCGCCGTCGTAAGTGACCATAATGTGGTTCCAGCTGTCACCACCCTCTAGTGTATTGAAAAGATTATTTTCTTGTATAGAGTTTCTGTAGCCTGTCACAGTTCTTCCGGATCTAACAGCGCCGAATGTAAATGTCACCCTGTGATGGTTTGATGGATAAAAATCATTGTCAAACAAAGTAACATACAAAGCACCTCTGTTTGTAGACCTAAAGTGTCTTACTTTGAAGTTTTCAACATTGGGATAAATTTCAGCAGTGTCGAACGGATCATTTCGAAAGTGAATGATATCTCTATTGGATGATAAGTGGGTAGCTCTAGAATCAGATCCCGACATCCAATAGCTAACTGACCAGGGAGAGTCATCCTTGAAACCTCCTGCAGTAGATCCGTCATGTGCTCTTCCGCTGAGATGATGACTTCCGCTTATTTCTACGACAGCAGGAAACGTGTTTGAAAATATTGCTGGCGCACCTTTCATTGCGTAGTGCTTAGACTCAGCAAAGTAAGGTGAAGTCTCTACAAACCTCGTTGATATCTTTCCTCCGCTAAAACTAGTTGCATTAATAGTTGCAAGATTCTCCACTATTTCTGAGTTACCGTTTCCGCTTCCTGGTTTTGACTGAGTCAGTGTTCTGGTTTGAACTGAACCTGCGTCTGAAGGGTTTGGAGAAACTAGTATTGTTCCGTTGTGTCCATTTGCATGCTCGATTGCTGCCTTCAAAAGAGTCAAGAATCCGTTTTGAGTCGTTGCCCCGCTCGTATCGAAGCCAACAGCAATTCCTTTGGTCGACCCTGGTGATCTAGACGCCATAGTCGATTCGTATGCAGTAGCGTTAGTACCTTTTCGTTTTGCTGCGTTAGCTGTAAAAGATTCTCCAACAGCCGGGGTGGAGTCTGCACCTACATCTTCCCAGTTTCCTGTTCCGAGTGTTGCAATTTTGTAGACTTTACCAACTTGAATTTCCTTAATTGTGACTATTTTTCCAGATGGACTGCTTTCTAAAACATCACCTTCATTAACAGAAGAGAGGTGTGCAACCCCACCGTCTGCAGTGTTTGAGACGAAATAATCGATCTTGTCTCCTAAGTGATCTGTCAATGTAATTCTTTGTCCAGCTGTCAAACCGTGCTCGTTTGTACCTTTGTTTTTAGTAGAAAGCCTTCCTACACCCGGGTCACCCGTAGGTTGTCCTTCTGTTCCCAGTTCTGTTTTTAGTGAAGAACCAAACGCCGAAGATGAATGGCTAGATGTCACGAAAGACTTGATAGAGTTTTGCCACACAGTTTGAAACAACAAGCTATTGTGTCCTGTATACTTCCTTCCTGTCAAAGTCACCCTTTTGTCTGTCAAAAAGAAATTAGGAAATGCAGCAAAAGTATTTGCATCGGTAATTCTGACACCTGTTATGTCTTGATCAGAATTATCTTCAAAGGGTGAGATATTTGCATGTTGAGGAGCGACAAAACCTTGCGTGTTGATCGGTCCAATGTGTTCTTCTCCAAATGTACCTGATCGCATTGCTGCTAGCCAAGGAATATATGCATCTAAGTCAACGAGGTCTTCGGGATCATCAGAAGATTCCATTGGTGATGTTGCAACTTGAGTCTTGACTGTCTCAGCATTGTCAAGTACTTCAATACCAAACGATTCAACACCATCTAGATAATAGTCGTATCCTCCTAAAGCTCTAGTCTTACTAGTCTCATACACAAAGTCTGAGTATCTAAAAAACTCTGCCACGAATCCACTAATTGTTGTGGCTGTAGTTATCTTTTTTGTTGTAGAACTAGAAGAGTCAGTAATTGAAACACTAACACCTCTTGTTGTGTTTCTATCTAAAACTTCTCTTAGGAACACAGTGTTTGTTGTCACTGTTGATGAACACCTTAGACCTAGAGATCTTAAATTATTAAATGCTGTAGATAGACGTGTTGCGAATTGACCATCTGAATTGCCTTTTACCACTTCTATTGCGATAGAAGATCCTGTCTTGACCCCAACGTACTTGGAATGTTCTTGAACTATTCCTGTAGTTGATCCAACCGTTCCTGACTGAGTAAATACTTGACCTACGAATGGTGTGCCTGAAGCGCCGACAGAATTCCAATTTGCTGTAGTCGCGTTTCCTAAGTCAAGAATAATGTACTTAGTCCCTGTTGACGTAGCAGAAATATTGACTCCTGCATCTCTTAGGGTGACGGTAGCACTAATTCCACCAAGCCCAAACGCGATTGTGTCGTTGTTTACTGTTGTTGCTTGAGTACAAATAAACGATGTGTATGACCGGACTGTTCTTCCTATGACTAGCTTTCTTTTGCCAAGCTTTTCGCTTTGACTAGTCATTACGTCAGACTTTCTGTAGATATCAATGATGTTCAAGTCACCCTTAATACCCTGTGCTGTATGTGGGTGCTCTGGTATTGACCTATCAGCAGCACGACGAATTGGAAATATCTCAATAGCACCGTCTGCAGAAGTCCTGTCTGTTGCATGAACCATGTACGGAGGAAATTCTACAGACTGTCCTGCTATAGTGCCATCTCCTCTAAGCCTAACCCCTACAATTTCTGTTGGATCAACTGTAGTTGTGTCTTTATACGGAGTTCCGTCTTGAAATAGATCTGCTTGTCCTAAGTCTCTTCTTTCCCTATAAGACTTGTTGTAAATTCTAGCTTTTACTTTGTTGACGCTAGTATCGAGCTGTGCTCTAGATCCTGAAACTCCTGACATCCCTAAGGAGGCAGGACTAGTATTGTCATCAAAATACTCAGGCTCGTCTAGAATTAGATCTCTGTGCTGCTCTTGATCTGCAGAAGAAGTAACATGAAGACCTGATGAATATTCACCCAACCTCTCTGTTCGTAATATGTTATAGTGAGAATTCGGTCTAATTTTAGCTGTTATGTAACTGGTTGCTTGCTTAAATGTTTTGACATCGATTCCTTGCAGAAATGTCTGATCGTGATTCGATCCTGAAAATTCTTCCGGTGCTACAATTACTGCTTTCGAACCCTTTATGTTTGTAAGGTGAAATGTTCCGTTTTTAAGTGCACCAGCATTTTGGTCCATCAACAACTCTTCAAGACGGTGTGCTGACGAACCTGTAAGTCTATATGGGTGGACGTGAATGTGTTCTTCTGACATTTAGAACCTCCTCACTAATGCAACAAGCTGACGTAGTAATATTTCGCCTTTTAGTCCGTGCCTATCGTTTTCTCCAATATACATGTCTGCAGTATTGTAGGTAAACTTCGGCCTTTCTAAAATGTGAGGTTCAATAATGTAATTGACCCCTGTAAATCGTGTCTTTCTTGGGATTAGCCTGTCGATTGAGTCGCCTATCGTGTTGTCAAACCATCTAAAAAACTGGAAGAAGTTAGATAGATTGATCTTGTCTGTAAGTCGATTAAAATATACTTCTCTAATGTTTTCCAATCCTAAATATCCTACGTCAAATTGACTTTCGGGTGCACCGACCGAGTTTTCTATTTCGTCCATTGTTGCCAAGATATTGATAATGTCCTCGTTGAGTGCTTGTGTAACAGATATTTCGACACCGAATCTTAAATCGTCGTGGACTTTCTCAGCTTCAGGTATATGGTAAACAGGGGCGACTCCTACAAGTTCTCTGCGAGCAACTGCGGGATCTAGATAGCTTCTAACACGGACCTTGTTTGTTTGAGAGCTTTGATCAAAATTAGGGCTGATTATTGAAAACTTTACGTCCCGGGGGTAAAGCAACTGCTTATCAGCCTCAAAACCATATCCTTCCATATCCAAAAGATTTTGTGAAAAGTCAGGTAAAATAATTGACTTTGCAGTGTCTGATCCTGTCACGTCTTGATCAATTGAAACGTCTAATCTTAACTTTTCAAATGACCCGTCGATGTTTTCAGCAAAGCTAAAGTTCTTGGAAGGTGCCTCAACGCCAATCGATCTTACGTTAAGTGCGTGTTCTCTGTGCTCTTTTTCTGTTAAAGCTTTTGAGTAGAATCTTATGTTTGCGATGTTACCTGCAAACTTTGTTGTCTGTGCCATGCTGGCCTGCGTCCTATCCAAGGAAGTATTTGTGGCAAGCTGATACCCATCTAAGCCGTACGTCTTTTTTGATGATGTGTCTGTGATTTTGTCGTCTAGATCACCAATTGCGATAAACGGACCGGAAGTGTTAATGCTAGTAATGTTGCTGAAAGCAGACATATTCACTGCAGAGTTTGTGGCACTGGTTGTAACTCTTCCTTCATTCTTAGCAGAATTAGGGAGGATTGATACATCAGGTGCTAAGCCAGAAGTCTGAGTCATCAGAATAGTTTCGTCAAATTTTTGGACAGTTATCTTTTCTGAAAATCCGTTTGTAAAGTTATTGTACGTCATAGCAGGCGAAGATTCGCCAACTGTCACAAACTCCTGATTTCCTGAAGCTCCTGCATCATCTTGAGAAAGCGGAATTGTGTGTACACCGTCTGCACCGGATGTCGGTACAATATTGCGAGGTGTTATTCTTAGAGAAGAAAGCTCAATTGCTAATTTAATTGACTTAGCAATGTCTTCTATTGTGGTGTCACTCTTAAGACCAATTCTTCCTACAGTAAGTTCGTCATGTGTCACAAAATAAGTGAACTTTTGTGAGAATCCAGTAGCGTCTTTGATGGTGAAAGAAGTTCCATCTAGTGAGGTTTTGAGTGCAGCTACTGTTGGGCTTTTAGCCGGAACCACAATCGATCCGTCTGTTGCTGCCACATTAGATCCGTGTCCGTTTGTATTGTTTTTTATCGCAGCTAAAAGTTGACCAGCAACTTCTGAATTGGTACCTGCTCCGCCGCTAGCATTCTGAATCGATACTTTAACAGGTGTTCCTCCTCCACCCTCCAAAAGACCTGTTTGCCCATTCGCTTCATTAACGAACTTATAAACTTTAGCTGTTCCATCATCAGAAGTAATTGTTATATTGTCAGCGTCAGCAGCAGATACTCCATTAAGCCTTACGACTTGGCGTGCTGTTGAACATAGCTCAGGCTCGTGATCATCAAAAAGCTTTTCGACTCTGTTAGAAATAACGATCCTATCACCCACTGCTTTTGAAGCATGAATAAAATAGCTACTGCTTACATGTGTTCCAGACAAATCATTTCTAATTCTTCCGTAACAAACGTTCCACCGATCGCCGTCGAAAACGTTGGTTCCTGTAAGTGCTAGTACCAGTGGATCTCGACCAGGAATTGGTCGTGCAAAAAGAACCAACGATCCAGTAGTTTGTAAGTCTTGTGATCCTGAAAGTGCAACCAAGTTGGTCAACATAGTTCTTCCGGTCATTGAGGTGCCTCCGCCGGAAAAGCTAGCGTTTAAGATATCATCATCAAAACCACCGCTAAAATGTTTTATCGAAGCATTCGTTGTTCCTGTAGCTGCGATCTTGCTTACAGATGGTGATCCTGGATTTGTCATTTCTAGCCTGACAGTCTTACCATCACCTAATTGAAGAGCTCTAATTTTTAGGGCTGTGGTTGCTTTGATTTGTGCTACTAAATTCTTGACTGTATAGCTTATACCTCTTGGAGATATCGGAATTCTTACGTTGCTACCTGATGCCCCGGATGGGTCTGTAACTGTAATGTGACTAGCACCTGTCCCTGAAAGGTTTGCTTTGGTAACTGTTGTCTTTCCATAACCTGTAGATTCGATAGAAACTACATTACCTTTTCTAGACGCTGTCAATGTTTTCCACTGAGAGCTATCATTGACGCTGTTAATTGCCTTGACTAACTGATCCGCTACGAAATCAAAAATTGTTATAGTGTTTGGAACTCCAACTGTCTTGACTCTTATTCGACTCGAACCATCTACAGTCCCTGTCTCATGCCCTTCTGTTGCACTAGTCGAGAAGACGAATACTTTTGCTGATCCTCCGGCAGGAGTAACAGTCACAGTTGTTGCGTTGTTTCCTAACAGTGCAGATGTTGCTGATATGTTTACTTGTATTTTCGCGACTGTGTCAAACTCAAAAACCGAAGTCGTAGGAGAACCTGAGTTCGGAATGTCAACCAAAGTTATAGTAGACCCATCTTCAGGTTGATTTGTAAAAGATAGAGACCCTACAGCAGGTTCAGCCGAAGCAGCTGTCATTACAGTTCCTGTCACATACATTCTCATGAGGCTTTGTGTGACAGGTTGACTTAATCCTAAAGTGTGAGAACCTCCGTAAACATACATCGCCTCACAAGTCCAGGACCCACTAGTAAACAAACCATCAGAAGGGTTTGGAGAAACTCCGTACCTGACATGCTTTCCTGACTTAAGAATCTTTTCTCCATTACCAGTGTATGAAGAGCTATTTGCTAAAATAAACTGGCTAGCTGGTACTGATGGTTTTGGTGTCCCACCTTCTACTCTTGTTCCGGAAAGAAATGGTGAAACGATAAGAGGAGAATCAGAGTATCTTTTGACTACCATATTTGAATTTTTATGATGTGTCGGCAAAGTAGAAGCATTGCTGTTTGTTGCACCTGGTGCAAGACTTCCTGTAAACGACAAGAGACGAATGATGTCTTTTACTTCTTGTCTAGCTGCCCCTATTCTGCCTGTTCTAGCGCCACCGTATTCTCTAAATCTAAAGCTTCTATCAGGGTCAATACCGACATTTCTTAAGAATGTCTTGATCCCATGAATAGTACCTTTAGATCGTATAATTTCTCTAATATCTGTTAAGATACGTCTCCAAATTGAATTTTGAATTTGCTGAAGTGACAATTTTGCTAGTGCTTCTGCAGTTCCTTGACCTTCACGGTCGACTAGTTGCTCCATGGAAACATTAGGAAACATGTTAGGCAAGTCAAAACCATAATATTCTGCCATGAAAGGAAGAAAAGTATCAGCAACAGTGTCTTCGTCTATGTAGTCTGCATGTAAGACCTTACCAAACTGATCTAGAAAGAGCTTCATTTCGTCGAATTGTTTTGCCCATATAAACAACATAGCTGCGATAATTTGTGGTGAACCCATCTTACCGCCGCCAGGAAAGTCTGTGTCAAATCCATACAGGTCTTCAGAATCACCCAGTTCTTTTTGGTCTCCAAAGCCTTCGTTAAAATGTGCTTCTCTCAGATAATGATCCGGAACTAGCTTCGTAATCATGTTAGGGTTGTTAGTGTCATAATTTGAAGCTGACACCATCAAGCCTGAATTAAAGCTTACCAGGTCAGGGTGTGACGGAAAAAGAACAGGATACCTTCTTGGGTCTTCGCTAGCCATTGGCTTGCCATATCCCGGATCTATTCTGCATGCAGGATCGTAAGGCTGGCTTCCTGTTCTAAAAACTTTTGTGTGCAGAGAGTTACCTGAGTGGTCTAAGACTACAGCTTGATTGTTGTATGATCCAGTGGGCTCATTAAAGGGTAAGTTCAGCTTAAGCGTTTCTCTTGGTTCAACCTTTCTGCTTTTTTCTCTTTCCAGGGCACTTCTAGACCTAGAGCTGTGAAAGACTCTAAATTCGTCCAAGCTAGCAGAAAGGCATGTGTTAAATGAAACCGCCTGAATGTCGCCGGACGCGCTTATGTTTTCACCTTTTGCAATCGTCAGCTTTGCATCCCTAAAGCCAAAGTCTAGAATCTCAAACTGCGGTGACCTTTTAATAAATTCACCGTCAACATAAAATTCAATTCTGTTAATGCCCGGATTTCTGTTTAGACAAGCAGAAACGTGATGCCACTTTTCTCTTGGCACAGTTACTCTAGACTGAGCTGAAACTGATCCTGATGTGACTAGAAGAACAATATCAGACTTGGTGGTTTCACACTGTGTTGGTATTGTCGTATTAGCCAAAGTTGCAGCCGGAGATATAGCTATCCCGTTTGCCTCTTTAATTCTATGTGTGAACTTTATTGTCGCGTTACCGAAAGATGCAGTGCTATGACTGACTAGTATTTTTCCGTTGTGACCTGATGCACCTAGCACTACAGTTTTAAGGTTTGCGTATGTCCCATCAGCATTGGATTCAATTTTGACACCAACATTTGATCCAATAGCAGCACCATTAGTTACAGTCGGATCAAACTCATAAGTCTTCGAAGTTCCGTCTGATGCAACGAGTGTTATTGTGTTGCCATCAGCCGGCTGACCTGAATACGAAACAGTGATAGAGTTTCTTGCAGTAGGCTCTGTGTAAAGCGTAATTCCGCTGTTGTTTTTAATTTTTTGAGCAATTATCTGTTTGTCAGCTAAGTTATTTCCACCTCTTGCACTCGGTACATACATGTACATTTCATACGTGAAGGGACCGACACCCGGATCTAAAACTGCACGACTAGTCGTATCTCTAGAAAGTTGAGGATACAAAGTTCCTGCTCGATCGACTACTTCAACAAACTGTGAGCTATTGAAGTTCATGAACCCAGTATACTGCGGCATTGATTCTAAGACATACTTTTCAAAACCTGTAAGCTTATCTTCAAAATTAAAAAGCTCATCTTTCGTTCCGTCAAAAGGATAACCGTTAATGATAGTTTCAAAAGCCATGTTGACTTTTGCTTCAGCAGAATTAAAAAACGTATGATTTTCGAACTTAGCCCAATTTATGTTTAGCTGTTGTGTAGACTTAAGAGGTTGTCCAGGTTGGTCATATCTAAACGATGCTGAAAGTGCTGACTTCATTGAGCCTGTGTTTTGAGATGCAGTAACACCTACAAGTGAAGCTCTGTTTTCAGTCATTGACTGAATTTTATTTCCTGTAAACAGGCCAAAGCCTGATGAGATTGTCTTGCCTCTAGACATTATCCAACCACTTTAAATGTTGTACCTTTTGCCTCAATTATAGTTTCAGTTCCTCTTTCTAAAACTGTGTAGACAAAATAGTAATTTCTACCAACATGCAAACTAGACATGTCTAACTCAAAAAACATTCCTTGAGAATCTGTAGAAACTCTTGTTGCGTTTTGATTTCTATTTTCCGGGATGGCGATATCACCTGAAAGTGCATCAACAATTTTGTAGTATACTTCGTCGTATATTACAGACTTCCTTCTTTGCGGAACAGTACCGTACTTTTCTTTAAACTCAGCAGCTATATCTCTTCCAAAGAGACGAATTGTAGCAACATCAGTAAATCTGTATGAGTCTAAAATATTTGTCGCAGTAATTTCAGGTTCTCTTGATGTAAAGTTTCCTTGATATCTGTCTGTCTGCTTAAGTGTTACGCTGCCTGTGTAGAAAGTCAGAGATCCGTCAGTGAGTTGCCACTCAGTGGTTAAGTCCAGAGATCCGCTTTTTATTGCAAAGTCTGATACTTTGTCTGTGTACGTTGGTCCCGTTCTAATTACAGTCGAATCGTTAGAATTTACAGTAAAGGTCGCGTTGTACAGACCGGGTCGGCTAGCCCCAGATGTATTTCCAGTAACTGACGATACGCTTGATGTCACAGCAAAAGATCCTGACGAAAGAACCAACCTAAGACAATTTGCTCCACTGTATGATGTGTTTCCTATTTTAAGATTTGTCTCAGAACCTCTTAGAAAGTTTTGAAAGTATAATGTGTTGCTGTGATCGAAAACTGCATTTTGACAATTGTCACTAATTGTATCATCCCAGACAACGTGTAATGAAGGTCTAAGGTATGGGTTTTTAGCATGTCTCGAAGCAAATCTTTTGACAAATCTTGTTCTTGCATCAGTTTCTTCTGACGCTTTATATGATATTCTAAATCCGTGATTTGTTAGCTGACTTGTGATGGAAGCTGAAACTAAGTGAGTTACGTCAACTCTTAAGTCTTCTCCGCCGGTTTTGAAAGTCTGACTAGCTTTAATGTTAACAGATCCTAATCCAAAGTTGGCAGTGCTAAAAGCATCTTGATTGGCTTGTCCTACTGCACCTAATGTTCCTGCACCTGGTGAGTTCCATGCGTTGACGGTCGCACCTGTAAATGATGCTGTCAAAAAGTTTGTAGCATCTTGATCTTTAAAACTGATTGTATCTTTTCCAACTCCTTCATCAAAAGCTTGTGCTAGAGGATAAACATCAATCGTAAAGTTCTTGGGAGTAAACTGTCCTGCTGAAACTGTTTTAAGATTTAGATACGCCTTAAATTTCGAGTCAGTTACATCCATATTGTCAGTCGACTGCCTGATTAGCTTATCATAGTCGAACTTTATAAGAATTCTAGAAAGCTCAACAGCTGTTTCAGGTGTTCCATCGCTGTCGGTGTCTAAAGCAAAAGTAGAAGCAGCACCTGCTGCCTCAGGGCCAGGGAGTGAAGTCTCTCCATAAAGCTTAAAAAGATCTAGAGTTCCTGCAATTCCTGTATTGGCATCAGTAGTCCGATACGAACTGTCAATAATTTTATTTTGTATGTATGCGTCACTACTTGCTGTTATGATCAAGTACATTTTGACTCCTACTTAGCTGATCCGATAATGTCAAATTCCGGATATCTTAATTCAAAAATAGATCCGGGAGGCCCGATAATCATCCTGTCTTTAGTGGCATTGTCAAAACTAAATGACGCAGAAGAATAATTTCTGCCGTCAGTCGAGCCAATAATTGGCTTGACTTCCAGGTTCATGAGTGAAACAACCCCTCTAGTATTAATAATGATGTTGACAATATCATCTAAAACAATTGGCTGATCTATCTGGAAGTTTCTTAATTCTAGAATCTCACTAAGTCTAGAAATGACAGTCTGTACAATCTTAGGTTTACTCTTGTTAGGAGCAGTCAATACACCAAACGAAACTGTAAAGTTAATGATTTGTGCATCTAATATGTCCAGAGCGTCAGAAATTAACCTAAACTCGTTTAAGTAAGTTGAAAGGTTTGCCTTAAGCGCATCTGGGCTAACTGACAGCCTTCCGTCTTCATTTCTAGACACAATATAAATGTTCGTTGCTAGTGGATTAATATCGCTCTGCCTTATTCCTGCCCTATAAACTCTACCAAATTGACTTGGGATCGTGTAAATTCTAGACAACAAATCTTGTTTCGTTACAATTCTTGACTGCATTTGTCTAGCTGTTGGAACGTGATTTCTTAGTTCATCAAGAGTAGGTGCGTAAGAACCTCCTCTGGCTGGGTCTCTATTTTTAACGTCAACTGACTGTCTTACTTGCTGAGCGTCTAGCGTTGATGGGCTGTTTCTAAATTCCATTCGAAGTGTTTCAACAAATCTAATTGACGAAGCTGGAACGTTATGATCTAGGCCTCCTCCAAATCGATATGTAACAGAAACTGTTGTGTTTTTAGGTGACACGCCTAAAGTTCTTGTTTTTAGAAGTTGCTGTGGATCTATAGAAAATCTTGAAAATGTTTTCTTTCCGTACAACGGCAAAGCCAACTTACTTGGGTCAGGTATGATGTCGTCTTCAAAAGTAGTAGCATCTCCTGAGCCGAATCTTAAAACTGTAATCTTGGATCTAGGGTCAAATCTGGAGACAAATCTGTAAGGAGCTGGAATAATTTCTAAGTTACTTGGAACTAAACGATCATCATCTCCCATATTAAGAACAGCCCTGTAAACTGTGTCTTGTGAGAGTGCTTCAACTTCGAAATAGTCATTCATGTTACCATCAGAAACACTTAAAATTTCATTGACATGTGGGTTGGTCAATACTATTTCTCTAAATGGGACATGTGATCCCCCAACCTTAAATGACTCTGTAATTTCTGTACCTGAGATACACAGGCCCTCAAGTGAAACTACAAATGAAGCAGGTGTTCCATCCGTATTCTTTTTGTTAACACTAAATCTAGCTATGTACTTTCCGTTTCTGTCTTTCTTAGAAAAGTCAAGATCGTCAGTCAAGTTAAATGTAATTCCTGAAGCTGCTCTTAGAACAGTACCTTCTAGAATGACAGGTAACGCACTTTTTTTAGGTCGGTATTCTAAGTCTATTACGTCTTTCTCAGCAGGAACATCAATAAAGAACCTGACCATGACAGAAGAAGGAGAAGATCCTGTGATTTTTACGCCTGCTTCTCTAACATGCCTTGTTACGTTTCCGCTTTCGATTGCTGTAAGTGGATTTAACTCATTAAATTGGTGATCTAGATAGTAAGTCATTGTATCACCAACCATTGCAGCTAGATCTAAGAATAAACCACCCAAGCTAGCTTCTGAAAAGTCTTGAATTTTATCGGGAAAATAAATTCTTGCGTATTGAAGAAGCTCATTTCGAAGCGCATCAAAATCTTTTGCAACGAAGTTTCTTACTTTTTCTCTCTTGACTTTTTTCTGTACATCAATTGCCATATTATTATCCTGCTACATACAGTAAGACTTCAACTGCATTTGTTTTATTTGATAGTTTAGGTACTGTGAACGTTACTCTAATGCCAATCTTACCTGTATGTTGATTGTCAAAGTTTTCTTTAAACGGCTCAAAAGTGTCAAGGTTTATGAAAGGCATGTACTTCGCTGTAGTCTTAGCAATTCTTCTAGTTGCTTCTGCGTCAGTTTCTTCAGAACCTAATTCAAAAGTAAGCTCTTCCAAATTAGCACCAAAGTCATAAAAACCAAGACGATCACCATGGTTGGTCATCAACATGTTTCTAAAATTATCTTTTATCACATTAATCTGTGATGTGTGCATCTTGAACAATGAATTATTGCCTAAAGATACAGGAGTTGCTATTCCAATCGGAATCTTGACAACGACAGTTTCGTCATTTTGGCGGTTATCACGTTCTAGCTCACCTACACTTTTGAAACTATATACCCTGCGGTTGTTAGTTGTGTTAGTTGTCATTACACACTCCTACAAGGAGTAAGTATACATGGCACAGAGTGTGTGTGTACTAGAGTTGAATCTACTTGACTAGTCCTTTACCGCTCATCTTCTGCATAGGGGCTTGTCCGAAAAACAAAGGAGCAGGCTGCATGAAAGGAATGATAGGAGTTCCAGGTATTCCAGGTGGAGGTACGCCTGGCATTGGTGTGAAACCAAAACCCCCAAAAGAGTCTTTTAAGTAAGTACCTCCTGGAAATTCAACTTCAACTCCTACTATTTCTAATTCGTCCAAAATGTGTTTTACTATTTCTTCTGATATAGCTTTGGCAAAACCGTTGCAAAATTTTGTTCGGTGATCATCGCCCTCATCTGGGGCCGGACCTAAAGCAGAGTCTAGCTCAGACTTCAAAGTTGATTTAAGTGCTGAATGTAATTGTCCTGAATCTAATGCCATTATTTTATTAGCCCTATGCCGTCGTTCATTTGCTTGTGAATAAGTGGGGGGTTTGGAAAGTTAATTGCTGGAATTCCTACTCCTCCAACCACATTGATAACGTAAGAGGCGGGGTCAACCTGAATCATAATTCCTGTAACTTCGAGGTTTGACAATATGTGATCAACTACTTCTTTAGCAACAGCAGCTGCTACTGCATTGCAAAATTTTGTTCTATGCTCGTCCCCTTCGTCTGGTGCAACACCTTGCTCTGCATCTAGAGCAGACTTAAGTGCTGACTTTAAAGCGCTTTCGAGTTTGCCTGCGTCTAGTGCCATTACTTAATCTTCCCCACTTTACTTAGAATTGTATTTTCGTCTCCGCCGTCGCCTAAAGCTGCCAACACTTGTATTGTTGCCTGAAGTACTGCCGGTGCTAAAACATTTGGACTAGCTCCTTGTGAAATCGTTGGCGCATTATCTCTAATTGCTTGTAGGAATGGCAAAAGGACAGAATCTGTAAGCGTGTTTCCTAGCACCATTTGTTCAGTTGCACCATTACCCACAAACGTTTGGTTTTCTCTTCCGTCGCCTATAACAATCTGCTCTGCGTCAATTAGGACTTTTCCTCCTGGGAGCATAGTAATTGTGCATGCCTTAGTTGGATCTTCATCTTCTCTGACTATTCTTATCGATCCTTCTACTTTTTCTCTATTGTTTTCTTCTTTTGTATGCCTGGAAACAATTCTAATTTCATTTGACTTTACAATGACATAAGGGGACTCGTCTATAGGCTCAGCACCTGCTTCTTTGACAAATTCAGGCGTGTGTGATGCTAAGTCTAAGTTTGTGTCTCCGTCGGTGTTCATTGAGACATACACTCTAGATGCATCGTAAACAAAGTCAGGATCACCTTCGACTGCAACATCTTGTCTATTAAGCTCAATGTCTTTTCTTATATCGTCACCAAAGTAGGATGCAGGATTCTTGTCAACTTCTAGTGCCCCTCTGGCATTTTCGATTACTCTTGGTTCTGTATCTACTAGCTCAGCCTTATCAGGGTCTAAGTCCCCAGCAAACATTCCTCTGCCTGCGACGATATCTACAGTCCCAGAAAATGGTCTAAGACCTTCTCCATCAGGTGTAAACGCGTTACTGAAATCAGCACCATCAGGCCGGCTTTCAACAGTCCAGCCTCTATCTGTTCCTAAACATATGAGTGAATTATGAGATCCCTGGAGCACCAAGTCACCTGGGCGCTTTGTAAATCTAGGGACAGGCTCTAGTGCAAAAGCTTGTCCGCCTAGTGATCCTGTAAATATCACTTCATAGATAGGGTCGCCTTCTTCGGCTTCTCCTTCTGGTGCACCTTCTTTTTGAGGTTGTGATAGTGTAGTGGCAGCGTCATCACCCTGCTCAGTTGCTCCGTTATTAAATGCTGGAGGTCCCGGAAGTGTGTCTGGTTCTTTATTGCCGGTGATTTCCGGTGGGGGATCAGCATCCTCTGGTGGTGGATCTTCGTCTTCTGGTTCTTCTTCTAAGTCTGAAAGCTCTTCAGTTTTGTCAACAGCAATCGAAAATTTTCGGTCCCCATGTGTGTAGTTAATGTCATCAACAAAATCAGCTTCCGGGATTCTAGCTATCCAGTACGCAACCTTTTGTGGAACATCAGGTGACTCGGCAAAAACCCAAACTTGTTCACCTTGCTTGATTGGCATGGCAAAATGAGGAGGAAAGAAAGGGTAACAAAGCAAATCTTTTGTGCCTGATTTGTCAGCTCCTGATGCATATAGCCTTACTATTAGAGAATTTCTGGGCGCGTACTTTAAAGATGCAGGATCAACAGTGTTTTGTGACAGCGTCTCAATTTCTTCTGCACTTCTTAACGATACGTCGTTTAGTACTTCTACTACAACAGCTCTTTGAAATACCTTAGACGGCGGGGCGTGGGCTATGTCCTGAATTTCTTCGGAGTGGTCGACTCTCTTGGTCGACATTTTCCTCTGTACGTCTACTCCTTTTTTCTTAGCCATACATCACCCATTAATCTCACTAAAAATATCGTCCGGATCTATTTTAGCAGACTCTTCCTCAGCTTTTGCAATTAGCTCTGCCAACCTCAATATTTGCTCGTTAGACTTGCACATTCTTTCTAAGTACTTAGTCATAACAGGTCCTAGTGTGGCGTGGCCTGTAGTGCCCTCAGCCATATTTGACCAAGCGTCGTCAAAAAGCATGCTTGCGTTTTCCCTGTCAGTCAAAGCATTTTCATAAATCTCTTTCCACAAAAGCTTTTTTTTGTCTTCTGTAGAAGTCAGACTGTCGAGTATTTCGCTAAAGTCTTCAATTTTTTTATTTGTTTTGCTAAGACTGTCTAAGCCCTTTTCAATGTTTTCTGACACAGTACACCTCTAGAATAGGTTAAACTTGTTGTCGTAACCTGTTAATTTTCTATAGTGTTTACGTATTGAAGACATTGCTACGGACAACTGCTTAGGGTTAAGTCCCGAAATTTCTCTGACATACACAAGAATAGCTCTTTTGTTTAGAAAGTCAAGCTCATCTATGTTCTTAAAAACTGTTTGAATTGCTGATATGCATATCTTTTCAGACTCACTAGTCACAATTCCTGCAATTACTACTAACAGTTCGTTGATTTGATTTCTTAAGTCAGCATTTATTAGGATTTCATCAGGGGCAGGAACAACATCATATGACTCATAAGCCGACTTTTGAGAAGCTGTCATAAGATCGGGAGCATCTACTGATACATGTCTTTTCATTCTTTTTGTTTGCTGTCTAGATTTAATAATCAGCCAGTTTTTTGCAACAACATTAAAGTATGAAAAAGCTTTAGTACCTCTTTCAGGTTTCCACTTGTGAATTGATTCATACAGAAAGGAGACACAATCAGTTTTTAAGTCATCAAAAGAATCATAAGCAGTTTTAAAGCCATAGACAAAAATTAAGTTTTCAACTAGCTTTTCAAAAGCTGGTGCTATTTTTTCTAAATAGATTTTTTGCTGTTCTTCTAAAACTTCTGAGTTTTGATATAGTATTAGAGAATCTTGTGTCTCTAACGTAAAGTATAAATTTCTACTTTTACCTTTTGATCTTCTTATCTTCTTTCTGCCGGCCACTAGATGTTCTCCTCTTCATCTGCTTCTTCAACCTGCTCGATGGAGGCTAATTGACCGGCGACATAGAGCACAGCATTTCTAGATGCTTCAATGTCCGACAAAACTTTTTTCACTTGTGCATTGTCAAAGAAAAGCGGTGTTTGTAGGGTTTCTGAGATTGATGCGTAGCTCTCATCTAGCTTCTCCAAAGAATTTTCGATCGCATCTTGCATTCTTAAAATAATCATCCCAAACTTAATAGCAAAGTAAACAGAAGCAACTAGAGCAGCACACAAACAAATAATTATGTAGTATTCGTATGGAATGTCCATCACTCTAACAACTCCGCCAGGTGAGAGTCCCAATGTTCACAAATCTTATCGTGAGAAAGTTCCTCTCTTAATGTTTTACCAAGACTAGTAGCCCATTGTTTAGGTGTAGAGTAAGAATCGTAAAGTTTTCTTAGTCTCTTTTTAGAGTCTTTTTCAGATGGCTCAGCCCATCTAGCATGACTCAAAAATATGTGATCATCTACTCTAGTCTTGTCTATCTGTTGCATAGTGTAGTCAACAGCAATAAACTTTCCTTTGTTCATAAAGTCTAAATGGCCTGACCAGTTTGTAGCCACAACGGGTAAGTCTGATGCTGCAGCTTCTAAAATAGGCAGACCGTACCCTTCACCTCTAGTCAGAGCAACTAAAGCTTTAATTTTAGGGTGTCTATAGATAGAGGCAACTTCTGAATTTGTCATGCACCCGTGCATGAAGTGAACCCTTGGATAAGCACCTCTTCGTATTTCACTTACGGCTTGAGTCACAATTTTTTGTGTTACTTTTTTGTCTATTTTTGTACCTCTACCGGACGAAGTTTTAAGAACAATTCCTACGTCCGGATTGTCAGCAAACTCTTCCAAGATCCACTTAATTGTGTAGAAAAGATTTTTTCTATCGCTTCTTGGGTTTTGACCAGTTAGCATACCAAAAAGCAAGAAGTTAAAGTCCGTAGAAAAGTCAACAGGAAGAGGCTGAGGCTTTTGATTAATTTCTGGTATATAAGACTCAGGAATTACAGTAATTGGAGTCACACATTGACCTGATCTTTCCAGCGTTGATTTTGTAAACTTAGATGGAACGACGACAGCAGTCATTCTGTTGCACGATGTAACCCATTCTGGTGTGCAAACATCAGTTTCAACTGCAGCTGTGACGCCTATGTTTACTTTTGCAATGCTAGTATCCCATTCATGAGGCAATTGAATCTGGTAGGACAGATCAAAACCGTGCGGTGTATCACTAATAGATCTTTGCATGATCTCACCAATAATTCCGTCTTCCACGGATCCGTCGATGTGCCAAGGTGTGATACCCCAGTGTAAAACTTGTGTCTTAACTTCGAAGTCATCTCTTTTTAGTAGCCACTTAACTACTTGTCTTGAGTGGTTTCCATATCCTGACTGTGACAGCAAAGGTCCTCTAACTAGTACTTTTTTCTTCATATTAAATCTCTGTCACATCCCATCTGGTGTAATTTTTCTTCCAGTTGTTAGTCAAGTCTGTTAGTGTTTCATCCCACCTCTTGACAGTTTTTTCCATGCCGAACTCGCTAAATGCGTATTCTTGTGCTTTTTTACCTAATTCCTTTCGACCATCAGGTCCTAACTCATACATCTTCATTAAACGATCAGCAATTGTTTCCACACTGCAATAGTCTTCATAAATGTAAGGTACATTTTGTGATCCAACTAAAGTTTTGAATTCAACAGGTAAAGCAAATCCATTCTCTGAGCCATCTCTATGATCGACAATCTGTCTCTTTTGACCGCCGGTCTGGACTGCAATAATTGGTTTAGCACACATCATTGCTTCTAGAGTTGAAAGACCAAATCCTTCAGCATAACTGATGTTGATTGTAAAGTCACATATGTTGTGCAGAACGTTCATCTTTTCAAACTCTATTCTATCAACAGAAAATACAATGTTGTCTTTAATTCCTAGCATGTCAACAACAGAATAAAGATTAGGACCCTCTGAGTCTTCTGGGTCTGTGTGCATTAGTAACGTAGCATTTCGGTGTCCGTACTTTTTCTCTAAGTTTTCTAGAAAGATAGACCATGCCCAAAGTAAGTCACCAGGACGTTTTCTTTTAGCGTTTCGATTTACCCAAAATCCTGTAAAATGGTTTGATCTTTCGTGCCCTAAAACTGTAGCTTTTTGTTTTTTAACATCCCACTGGTCCATAGGGTAAAAAACTTCCTCTGGCACAGCATGAGGTACAAAGTTTGTTCTGCCTGGAGCTAATTCTTTGACGTATTCGTATGTGTCATAAGAGTGGCAGTTTATTAAATCTGTTGAATCGTACAATACTTTATTAAACATTGGAACAGGTCTATTGTCCCAAACATGCCAATAAGCTATAGGACAAATCTGATGCACTTCTTCTTCCATTTCCCACAGCCAGATAAAAAATCTTGGGTCTGTAAAGAGTAAAAGAACGTCAGGCTTTTCGACTGCTAGTGTTGTTTTTAGTAACTGAGGTGTGCCAAAGCCGTCCACAGGCTTGATAATAAAGTCGTCATTAACTTTTACCGGAGTGTAGTCTGTATGTTTGATTGCTGCACCAAACTGCCTTACAGTCCATTTTCCCGTATTGATCAAACCGTTTGCTAAGAACCTTGTCTGGCAACCGACTCCAGAGGTACTAAGCGCGTGGTCTGACAATATCAATATTTTTTTCTTTTCTGTCATATCTCAAATAGATTCCTGTTTTGTGCAATATCTTATCTGATATTCGACTGCAGTAAATTAAGTGCAGTGTTCTGTATCTTTGTACGGACAATACGTACATGAGTTTCTATTTTTTAAGCTAAACTGTTTTTGAACATTTTTAATCATGCTTCTCATGATCTTGAGTCCTTTGTCCAAAGACTTTGGGCCAACTGAAACGTTTACGATGTCACACATATTTCCCGGTTTACCTCCTCTTTTCAAGAGGATAAACCCACACCGGATGTCACTCATTGGAACATTATGCTTTGTGGACCAAAAGTGCTTATAAAGAATAAGCTGTGCAGTCATCAGTATGTCTTGCTTTTTTTGTCTTTTCCAGCCGTAAGCATTTGCCGTCTTCCAGTCCAATATCCAATAAATCCAGCCTTCTCCTTTCTTTTTAGGGACTTTTATGACAGCATCAATAAAACCTTTAAACTTAAGGTCGAAACCTTCGATGTCTTCGTAAAGCTCTTCTTCGGCTTTTACTGTTTCCCAGCCCGGAAACTCTTGATCTAGAAACCGAGGAATATCATCCCACATATTATTTGCCCAGTTAACCCATTCATCAACAGGAGCATACTTGTACCAACCGGGTTGTCGGTCAACCCAGTCAGGGTCGTCGAATCCATGTTTTGACCAAGCGCTTCTAATGTCTAGTATTAGCTTGTCTCTATCGGGTGACTTCTTTTCAATTAAAGACTCACAACCTTCATGTACTGCTGTACCAAAGTCCAAGAATGGTGACGGCTCAAAAACATCGATTTTGTCAATATGGGTAAGCTTGTGCTTATAAGCGCATTCTTTCCACATTTTTATTTCAGAAAATGAAACATGCTTTTTGCCAGTAGGAAAGTTGCTTTTTTCGTTCATAATAGTCTCTCTTGCTAGACTATCATACCACGCATATTCGTGCTTTACACTTTAGAAATAAAATGTTTGATGTATCGTTCTAAAGAAACATCAGGTTTCCACCCTGTATTTTCAACTGTTTTCGATATGTCAGCTAATGTTTCCCATGCTTCTCCTGGGCGGGCTGGTATGTACTTTCTTTCTCCGCCAAACATATCAGCTAGTTCATTAATGGAATAGTTGGTTCCTGTTCCTAACTGATACACATCACCTGAGTGCTCACCTTTTGACAGTTCTTTAAGGCCTGAGACAATATCATCAACATGAGTGAAGTCTCTTCTTTGATCTCCGGTTCCTGTGATGGTTAGCGGCATTCCTTCTGAAATTTGTTTTTCAAAAATTCCTACGACTGTTGCGTAAGGTCCTGATGTTGGCTGTCTGTCTCCGAAAACATTGAAGAATCTGGCTGATACTGTACTTAAGCCATATACTTTCGAATACATTTCACAGCATTGTTCTCCTGTAAACTTTGCAAAAGCGTAAGGATTAAGCATAGGACCTGCATAAGCAGACGAAGATCCTGAATACACTATTTTTGCATTACAAGACCGCGCAAACTCACACACATGTGCTGTTCCCATCATATCGATGTTTAGATATTTAAGCGGATCCTTGAACGAGGGTTGAATTCTTGCTAGTGCAGCTAAATGATACACAATATCAAACTTCTCGCCCGAATATCTATAAGTGTTAAGATTTGCGATGTCATCAATCCAATATGTCACATCGTCTCGCATGTAGTTTCTGCTAGAAGACTCTGACGATAGATTGTCAATTACAACGACATCATTTTCTTTAACTAGACTATCAACTAAATGTGACCCAACAAAACCTAATCCGCCGGTTACTAATACTCTCAACTAATCCTCCGAAACTGCACGACCCTTCATGTCGAGCCAATCTTTTTTGTTTCTATATTTGTGGTTAGAGCTGGACACCTGCCTTAAAAACTCTGAGCTGGTGCCAAACAAATCTGCAAAGTGTATCATTGCCCCCAAGTCTTTCGGAAAGCAGTGCCCTCCAAAACCTCTATCTCCATCAGGTCCCGGGACAGCTAAGTGACTGCCTCCGATTCTTTGATCAAGCAAAGCGTACTCACACACCTTGTCATAATCAACCCCTGAAGCTTCACATAGATCGTACATTTGGTTTGCAAACGTTACTTTTGTAGACAGAAAACAGTTAATAAAGTACTTGACCATTTCTGCTGTGTCTGACTTTGTAATGACTATTGGAATCTTTGGAAAGGGTTTGCGAAACATCTGCTTTACTTTTTTTGCTCCGGATCCTCCAATTATAATTCTAGTTTGATTCTTAAAGTCATCAAAAGAATTTGCCTCTGTTAAAAACTCAGGGCTAAAAGCTACATTAATTTTGCTGTATTTTTCGTCTAGACGTGAAGTTGTCCCGGGAGGTACTGTTGACTTTACAACAATTGTTTTCTTCGAAGACTTTGTTTTTGACGCGATTTGATTTATTTCATGTACAACGTCTTCTAAAATTCGGGTATCACACTCGCCAGAAATTCTCATAGGAGTCGGAACGCAAACAAATATTATCTCACTATTGTTCACTACTTGATCTAGACTAATTGCCATAGACCTTGAATGGTCTTTATCATAAGTTATGACTTCGTGAAAGCTTTTTAGTCCTTCTTTAATTGCTGAGCCTACGAAACCTTGTCCTACTATACCTACATTCAATTCTTTTCTCTCTTATAATCATCTTCAATTCTAACAACATCGCTTAATTCAGGTGTTGAAACTTCTACCAAAACAACGTCAGATTCTCTAGCTTCAAATCGGTGAACATCTCCTGGGTACACATGATGTGAAGTTCCTACACTCAGCACTTTTTCTACAATTTTTCCCGTATCTTTCTCGACTGTGGTTAAAACTAAAGAACCCTGCATCACGTAAATTGCTTCTTCTTTTTTTTCGTGATACTGAAGTGATAACCTGTGGCCTTTTTTTATGTACAGAACTTTTCCTGCAATTCGATCTGAATTTGCCCAGATAATTTCATGGCCCCAAGGTTTCTCTACTTTCTTCATTTCATACCTCTAAAAGATTTATATCGTTTTCCATCATCTTAGAAACCAGCTCAGAAAAGTCAACCTTAGGCCTCCAGTTTAGTTTGTCGTTTGCTTTAGAACAGTCACCCCTTAAGACATCAACTTCAGCCGGTCTCATATAACGAGGATCTTGTCTTACGTACTTTTCCCAGCTTTTAATGCCGACATAAGCAAATGCTTCTCTTAAAAAGTCCTTAATAGAGTGTGTCTCTCCTGTTGCTATTACAAAATCGTCAGGATTATCCTGCTGCAACATTAACCACATTGCTTCAACGTAATCAGGAGCATATCCCCAGTCCCTCTTAGCATCAAGATTTCCTAAAGTAATAAAATCAGACAAACCTAATGATATTCTGGCGACACCATCTGTTATTTTTCTAGTAACAAACTCTATTCCTCTTCGCTCTGACTCATGATTAAATAGGATGCCTGAGCATGCGTATATACCGTACGACTCTCTGTAGTTCTTGGTAATCCAGTGACCATAAAGCTTAGCAACACCATAAGGGCTTCTAGGGTAAAACGGTGTAGTTTCTTTGGCAGGGTTTTCTATCATTCTACCAAACATTTCAGAAGAACTAGCTTGATAAAACTTAATGTCTTTATCAGACTCTCTAATCGCTTCTAGTATTCTTAGGACCCCTAAACCTGTGACTTCTGATGTATACTCTGGTGTGTTCCAGCTTTCACCTACAAATGATTGTGCTGCTA
>MDTD01078305.1_pt1 | contig 40338 bp, 39 predicted proteins | sample 811221 | NCBI WGS metagenome assembly MDTD01 (sample SAMN05326646, study PRJNA326480) | marine metagenome | isolation source: seawater | place: Pacific Ocean: South West | collected 2011
ATCGATCGGCTCAATATCTACAATGACCTTCAGGATGGTGGAGATGGCTTTTTTGACTTTGTTGAAGGCGTTACAGTTGACCGAGAAAATGGACGCATTATTTTTCCTAAAGTAGAACCTTTTGGGGAGTTTTTGTTTGACACCTTACAGTCTGACTCTAGTGAGGACTATGATGTAGCAGCCACCTATAACCCCAATCAAAATAAATATGTCTTTCCAGAAATGTATAAGCTGACCAAATCTGAGGCAATTGACTTTGCAGCGCAAAACAAATTTCAACTCAAAGGGCGGTACAAGTCGAGTGGAGGAGGAGCTGGAATTTCTCTGGGAGCCTTCAATGTACCACGAGGATCGGTTCGTGTGACTGCTGGTGGTCGTCTTCTGCAAGAAGGGATCGATTACTCGGTAAATTACCAACTCGGGCGTGTAACTATACTCAACGAAAGTTTGCAAAATTCCAATGTTCCCATTGAAGTTTCGACCGAAAGCAACTCCTTTTTTGGTCAGCAAAACAAACGCTTTAGCGGGGCTCATGTTGAACATAAATTCAGCGATAATTTTTTGATGGGAGCTACGGTTATGAACCTCAGTGAGCGACCACTTACACAAAAAGCGAACTATGGCCTAGAACCAGTCAACAATACCATGCTGGGAATGAGCTCTACCTTTTCGACAGAAGTGCCATTTCTCACTCGCATGGTCAACAAGCTGCCAAATATAGACACGGAGGTCATGTCAAATCTTTCCTTCCGTGGAGAGATTGCTTATTTGTTGTCACGGACTCCAAAAGGCACCGAACTCAATGGAGAAGCAACCACTTATGTCGATGATTTTGAAGGAGCACAAAGTAATATCGATTTGCGTGATGTGCTGTCTTGGTCATTGTCGAGTGTGCCTGCTGCCAATGTGCAAGGTTCCGACGCACCGATTGATGATCTCAGTAGTGGTCACCATCGCGCACGACTGGCGTGGTACACTATTGACCCCGTGTTTTATTCGAGTCAGCGACCATCTGAAATCTCAAATAATGATCTATCCGAGGACGAGGTACGACGGGTATTTATCAATGAAATTTTTCCACAACAAGACCTTGTGCAAGGCCAAACGGCAGTTCAATACACGATGGATTTGGCATACTATCCCGAAGAAAAAGGGCCTTACAACACCAATCCCTATGGGAGTTTTGTTAATGAACCTTCTGAAAATTGGGCAGGGATAACCCGTGCTCTAAGTAGCACCAACTTTGATCAGTCTAACGTGGAGTATATCGAGTTTTGGTTGCTCGACACATTTTCTGAAAATGACGAGCTAACCGATGAGAGTCTAGGGGATTTGATCTTCAATTTAGGAAGTATTTCGGAAGACGTTTTGCGAGATGGACGCAAGCAGTATGAAAATGGATTGCCTGGAACAGACGGTTTGGCACTTACCTACGAAACGGGATGGGCGCGAACCCCTGCAACCCAGTCTTTAGTGTATGCATTTGACGCAAACGGTGCAAACCGCAGCTTGCAAGATGTGGGTTATGATGGGCTATCCGATCGAGAAGAAGGTAGGATCTATTCCACTGGATTTACTGCCGAAAGTAGCGATCCTGCTGGGGATAATTACCAATATTTTTTACAAGCCAATGGGTCGATTCTAAACCGGTATAAACGCTTCAATGGTACAGACGGGAATTCGATCCTTGAGGTGACTAACAACAACCGTGGATCCTATACGGTGCCCGATGCAGAAGACCTCAATATGGATAACACCATGAACACCATCGACAGTTATTTTGAATACCGCATTCCGATCCAAAAGTATATGCAAGTGGGTTCACATCCATTTATTACAGATGTAAGAATCAATAATAATGTAGAACTTGCCAATGGCGATCGAACGACTTCACGTTGGCTGCAATTCAAAATTCCTGTTGTACCAGAATACTATGACAACCCAAGTTTACGTCCCTATTTTGAAGCAGTTAACAATATGTCAGATTTGCGTTCCGTACGCTTTATGAGAATGTGGCTTAAAGGCTTTACCGACCCAGTTGTCTTTCGATTTGGAACATTAGATTTGGTTCGTGGCGATTGGCGACGATATACCCAACCACTCAACACGGCGCAAATCAGTAGCGCGAACACCAGTGTGGACGTGAGTACTGTGAACATCCTAGAAAACGAAAATCGCATCCCGATCAACTATAAACTCCCACCCGGTGTAGTTCGCGAACAGCTCAATAATTTTAATACAGTGATTCGTCAAAACGAACAGTCTCTATCCTTACGAGTCCAAAACCTCGAACCAAAAGACTTGAAAGGAGTCTATAAAAATATCGATATCGACATGCGTCAATACAAACGAATCAAGATGTTTATCCATGCGGAATCGATCCCAAATCGAACACCCTTACCAGGCGAGGGCTCTCAAGAAAATTTTGACAAGCGCATGGTTGCCTTTATGCGGATTGGTACTGACATGACAGAAAACTATTATCAAATTGAAGTACCTCTCAAGCCAACACCCTATACAGAAGGGGTTTCCAATAATCTCAGTGCGGAAGATGTGTGGAAACCTGAAAGCAACTCGATTGATATCTCATTGTCACTTCTTACAGGGGCCAAGGCAAAAGCCATACAAAATCGCAGTTTAATTGGTGCAACTTATTTCGATGAAGACCTTAACCCCATTGATGAGTTTACTGCGATAAGTAGTTTGCCTGGAAACAAGAAATACAAAATTGCAGTTCGTGGTAACCCGACTTTGGGCCAAATGAGAACCCTAATGGTTGGGGTAAAAAACCCATCCGAATCACCAGGGGATTACCTACATGGAGAGGTTTGGTTTAATGAGCTTCGTTTGGCAGAGATTGACACCCAGGGGGGTTGGGCTTCCGTGGCTGAACTCGACGCCAATCTTGCGGATTTCGCCACAATCAATCTCAATGGGAATATCTCAACAGTAGGCTTTGGCAATATCGACCAAATTCCAAACCTCCGTAAGCAGGACGATACCCGTGGCTATGGCATCAATACTAATGTGAATGTGGGACAACTGCTACCAAAAATATGGGGGGTTCAGTTGCCGTTGAGTTATAGCTTTGCAGAAGAGTTTATCACTCCAAAATACGACCCGTTTTATCAAGATTTAAAACTGCAAGACCGTCTCGATAATTCCCCAGACCAAGCGACCAAAGATGCCATTCGAAATCAAGCGGTGAGTCAGGTACAACAGAAAAGTATAAATCTAGTTGGCGTGCGTAAGCAACGTGGTCCAGATCAACGCAAAGACTTTTTTGATATTGAAAACTTTGATCTGTCCTATGCCTACAATGAAGAGAAGCGAAGTGACTACGAAATCGAAGACTACAGCTATAAAAACTTGCGAATGGGTGCTGGATATCAATATGGCTTTCAACCATTGTCAATCGAGCCCTTTTCAAAACTCTCATTTATCAATACCAAAAGCTATTTGCAGTGGCTGAGTGCGATCAACATCAATCCAATTCCTACAAGTGTTTCGGTCTCCACCAATATCAACCGAACATTCAACAGTCAACAGTTTCGCGAGGTGTTTTTGGAAGGAGTAGATACAGGGCAACAACTCGCGTTGCCCAAATTACAACAGCGAAATTATATGTTTGATTGGATGTTTACCCTCAACCATAATTTGACCAAATCCCTTCGATTCGATTTTACTGCATCGAGTAAAAACATTGTTCGAAACTATTACTTTGATGAAACATCAGACATAAAAAAGGTAAACCAAGAACTCGACATTTGGGACGGACTTTGGGATATTGGTGATCCAAACCAGTTTAGCCAACGGCTCGGGTTGACGTATAACCTTCCTTTCCGACTTCTCCCATTAGTGAATTTTATCGACGGAACATACAGCTATTCAGGAGATTTTAATTGGCAACGAGGATCGGAGTCTCTCAATGAAGTAGAAGATGAGTTTGGCAACGTGCTTGGCGTTGTGAATACCATACAAAACGCTAACACACATTACCTGAACACCACCTTTAATTTTCAAAAAATTTACCGTTCTTTAAAACTCGAAAAAAATACACGATCCCGAGACCGAAAATCCATACAAACCCAACTGACCAATTCGCTGATTGGTCTTGCCACCGCCCTCAAGCGTGTGCAGGTGACATACAGTGAAAACAATGGGACAGTTTTGCCCGGTTATACCAAAAATGTTGGATTTTTGGGTGCTTCTAATCCTGGTTTGTCCTATGCGTTGGGTAGCCAAAGCGATATCCGTTATGAAGCTGCAAAGCGAGGGTGGCTAACCAAGTTTCCAAGTTATAATGGACAGTTTACGCAAGTGCATAACACAGACTTGGCCTATACTGCGGAAGTCAGTTTTCTGGAAGGCTTACAACTCGACATCAGTGGAAATCGCAGTCTGTCTGAGAATCGTGGTGAGAACTATATCGTTACGGATGCGAGTTACAATGCCCTCAATCCGAATACCTTCGGCAACTTTGAAATCTCAACCATATTAATCAATACCTCGTTTGGTTCAGGAACAGTTAACGATCAATCCTTTGAAGACTTAAAAGCCAACCGTCTGGTTGTCGCACAGCGCTTGGCAAATGCACGAGGTCTTGATCCATCCAACGTTGATGCTGATGGGTTTCCGGTGGGTTATGGAAAAATCAATCAAGCGGTATTGATCCCCGCTTTTTTAGCAGCATACTCAGGTCAAAGCCCAGAAACCATACCCCTGACTGCCACTCGTGAGACACCACTTCCCAATTGGGCGCTGCAGTACACAGGCTTGATGAAAACCAAACTTTTTAAAAAATATTTTCAGCGCTTTTCTATCGCTCATGGCTATCGAGCAAGTCATACCTTGAATAACTATCAAACCAATCTAAATTATGACCAAACACGCCCCAACCAGCTTGATCAGGGCGGCAACTTCCTCAATGAGACCTTGTATACAAATATCAATTTGGTCGAGCAATTCAACCCACTAATCAAAGTTGATTTTGAACTCAAAAACAGTTTCCAGTTCAGCACGGAAATCAAAAAAGACCGTGTTTTGGCATTGAGCTTGGACAATAATCTTCTTACTGAAACCAGTGGAAAAGAACTTACGCTAGGGTTGGGATACCGTATAAAGTCTATTCCCTTTCGTACCAACTTTGGTGGTAAACGGACAACGCTAAAGGGAGATATCAATATTAAGGGCGACTTATCGATTCGCGACAACATTACGATCGTTCGCAACCTTGACTTGCTCAATAACCAAGTTACAGCAGGGCAGCGGTTGTGGTCACTCAAACTTTCTGCCGATTACGCCTTATCACGCAACCTGACGGCCTTATTTTTCTACGACCATACCTTTTCAAAATTTGCAATCTCAACGGCTTTTCCACAAACCAATATTCGTTCGGGTGTGACCCTGCGGTATAACTTTGGTAATTAATCACAAAATCCGTTCTTTTACAACACATAATTCTTTAGCATGAATATTCCAGAAAACCTCAAATACACCAAAGACCACGAATGGGTACAAATTGAAGGTAATATTGCCACTGTCGGGATTACCGATTTTGCGCAAGGTGAATTGGGTGATATCGTTTATGTGGAGGTTGATACACTCGACGAAATGGTAGACTGTGAAGCGGTTTTTGGTACGGTTGAAGCAGTGAAAACAGTATCGGATTTGTTCGCACCCTTGACGGGAAAAATTACTGCTTTTAACGACGAACTTACCAGCACCCCCGAACTTGTGAATACGGATCCTTATGGTCAAGGTTGGATGGTCAAGATCGAAATCGAAAACCCTGATGAAATAAATAACCTATTGACTCATGAAGCCTATTCCTCGCTTATTCAAAGTTAGAATCGCAAGAGGGATAACCTTTGTTTTGATCGCAATTGCGATTGTGGGGAGCCTGATGCCGCCCCAACAAATTGAGCAACTTACGTTTTCGCTTTCAGACAAGCTCATTCATGGGTTGTATTATGCGACGTTGACTTTTTTTTGGCTCCTCAGCACCAAAAGAATTACGATCCAAAAACGTATCCAAGTTGGCCTATCTGTTTTCTTTCTTGGGTTGACACTGGAAATCATGCAAGATGTTCTTCCGATTCAAAGACATATGGATGTTTTAGACGTTTTCGCTAACTCTGTTGGCATCGGGATTGCTATCGGAACGGCACGCTTTTTGGAGATTCGTTAATTTGATTACGCTGAATTCCATAAAATTGTTATTTTAGCTAACTCCATAAAAATCCAGTATGAAACCGAAAAAGAACCCAAAAGCGGATTTAAACAAAAACAGCAGTCTCTATTTTGTGATTGGACTTTGTGTGATTTTGTTTGTGTCGTGGCGAGCGATTGAGTGGAAAACCTATGAAGCATCTGATTTGTTGCTACAAAAACTCAATGTGGATGACGACGATGATGAAGAAGTTCCATTGACAGAACAAATCAAAACCCCACCACCTCCACCACCACCTCCAGCTCCTGAAATCATTGAGGTTGTTGAAGATGAAGAAGAAGTAGAAGAGACGATAATCGAGTCAACAGAAACGACTCAGGAAGAAATTATTGAAGAGGTTGAAGTATTGGATGACTTCGACGTCGATGTACCATTTGCGATTATTGAAGATGTTCCAATTTTTCCAGGTTGCGAACGCGTAGCAAAAGACAAGCGTAGAGATTGCTTTCAAGAGAAAATCCAACGTCACATCAGCAGAAACTTCCGCTATCCCGAGATTGCGCAAGAAATGGGGATTCAGGGCAGAGTCTATGTGCAATTCGTGATTGCCAAAAACGGTGATATCGTCGGAATTCGTACAAGAGGTCCAGACAGAAACCTAGAAAAAGAAGCACAAAGGATTATTGGAAAATTACCCAAAATGATCCCTGGTAAACAAAGAGGTCGCCCTGTTCGAGTACCCTTTAGTATTCCAATCACCTTCCGTTTGCAGTAAAATGTACACCCGGTTTTTACCGGGTTTTTTTTATCTAGAATCATTGCCTAACGAGCTAAGGTGCAGTATCTTTGCTGCCGAATTGCATGATGATCAAGACAACGACTTCACATTCAGGATTTCTAAGCATTGCTTTGGTATTTACCCAATATTTTGCGCAGCTGACAAAAGCACGTCTTAGCTTCAGCGTTGTTTTTTCGAGTATTGCCGGCTATATTTTGGGTTGTGAAGTGATCGACCCAAACGAATTGAGTTTACTTCTCTTTGGTGGCCTAGCGATAGCAGGAGCTTCGAATGCGTTTAATCAGATTATTGAACGTGATATTGATGGCCAAATGGAGCGCACCAAAAACCGACCAATACCATCGGGCAACATGACCCAGACAACGGCTTTTTGGATTGCTGTTACTCTCACTATTTCAGGTTTGATAGCTCTCTACGCAATCAATCCCAAAACCGCGATGTTTGCTGCCATTTCCATGTTTCTTTACACGAGCGTTTATACGCCTTTGAAAACAAAAACACCACTCGCTGTTTTTGTTGGCGCCTTTCCGGGAGCAATTCCTTTTATGCTTGGTTGGGTCGCTGCCACAGGCTCTTTTGGACTGGAAGCAGGAACCCTATTTATGATTCAATTTTTTTGGCAATTCCCTCACTTTTGGGCGATTGGTTGGTTGATGTTTGAAGACTACAATCGTGTGGGAATCAATATGCTCCCCAGCGGGAAACGAGATCGAAAAACGGCTTTACAAGCTGTACTCTACAGCGTTTGGACACTCGTAATTTCCGTATTTCCAGTCTTGGGGATTACGGGCTCTTTACAAATTTCACTTGTTGCAGCGATTTTGGTAGCATTGTCTGGATTAGGGCTTCTTATTTCTGCCATGCGCTTGTATCAAAAACTCGACCATCAAGCGGCAAGACAACTGATGATTGTTAGTGTGATTTACATTTCATGGATTCAGGTTATTTATGTAATTGATAAATTGATATAATGGAACAATCCAAAAATATTCGCGCAAAAAAAATGATGCTTTGGTTTTCGATGATCAGTATCTCGATGACCTTTGCAGGTCTCACCAGCGCTTATGTAGTTAGTAAGTCAAGGCCAGACTGGTTGGACGACTTTAGTCTCCCCATGTCTTTGTATTGGAGTACGCTTGTGATTCTGTTAAGCAGTGTGACTTTCTGGCAAGCCAATAAGAAATTGACAACACAACCCAAAGCGGCAGCGAGCTTGTTATGGGTAACCCTAGTACTTGCGTTGGCATTTGTATTTTTGCAATTCCAAGGCTTTTCGAGTTTAGTAGATATGGGATACTATTTCACTGGTGCGCAAAGCAATGTCACGACTTCGTTTTTATATGTCTTGGTGCTGGTTCACCTCGCGCATTTGGTCGCTGGACTCGTCGTTTTATTGGTGGTGATCACCAATCATCGACTTGGTAAATATGCGGAAAAACCACTTGGATTTTCCCTCGCACATACCTTCTGGCATTTTTTAGGCTTTTTGTGGGTGTATTTGTTTCTCTTTCTATATTTTTTACGATAAATCACGTATTTTTGTACAACCAAAACAGTAATGCATTCTTATGGACGCAACGTTGACAAACCAATCAGAAAATGAAAACATTTGGGGAGGCGGAAACAAACCGCTGAATGCGAGCTACGGGAAAATGATGATGTGGTTTTTCATCGTTTCCGACGCCCTTACCTTTTCAGGCTTTCTCGCTGCCTATGGCTTCTCTCGTTTTAAGTATATCGAGTCCTGGCCGATTGCGGATGAGGTATTTAATCACTTTCCTTTTTTACATGGTGTAGATGCACCCATGTATTATGTTGCCTTAATGACATTCATTTTGATTTTTTCATCGGTGACGATGGTACTTGCAGTTGATGCAGGCCACCATATGAAGAAAAATAAAGTAGCGTTTTATATGCTTCTTACCATTATTGGGGGCGCTATCTTTTTGGGTTCTCAGGCATGGGAATGGAAAAACTTCATCAATGGGCAGTATGGTGCTGTTGAAACCCGTGGCGGGCAGATTTTACAGTTTGTAAATGCGGAAACGGGCAAGCGTGTCAACCTGAGCTCATTTGCGACATCGATTCCGAGCGAACGCGCTCAACATGAAGCAAAAAACGGCGTATGGTATGTAACTGAATCCACACTGCCGACATATTCAGTAGAGGAGGTCACAGCTGGATTTTTGGCCAATGACAATCTGCTGATTAAAACCCAACAAAATGATACCCAAGGACATAAAATCGTATTGAATCGAGAGGATTCGATCAACAAGATCTCCCAATCCGTACATGTGGTTGAAGGGGCAAACCTCGTTCGAAATGAATACGGAAGTCCGCTTTTTGCCAACTTCTTTTTCTTTATCACTGGCTTTCACGGCTTTCACGTTTTCACGGGAGTTCTCATCAACCTCATCATTTTCTTTAACGTTGTGATTGGCACGTATGAAAAACGTGGACATTACGAGATGGTGGAAAAGGTCGGGTTGTACTGGCACTTTGTTGACCTTGTCTGGGTTTTTGTATTCACATTCTTTTATTTGGTATAATCATGGCAGTAGAACACAAGCTATCAATTTTTCGTGGTCGTTTAACCTTTAAGTCGGTTACTCAAAAAATATGGGGCGTTTTGATTTTTTTATCCATCGTCACCATTGTTGAGGTTGTACTTGGAATTTTTAAACCACAAGTTCTGATGAATACATTTTTGGGAATGAAACTTCTCAACTGGATTTTTATTATTCTAACAATCATCAAAGCATACTATATCGCATGGGACTTTATGCACTTGCGCGACGAGCGAAGAAGCTTTACAAGCTCAATTGTTTTGCCATTGCTTATATTGATTCCTTACCTTATTTTTATTCTTCTTCTTGAAGCTGACTACATCTACAATGTGATGTCTGACGGCTTTGTATCATGGGACTTTTAATTCTCTCCACGTGAAAAAGTACATTGTACTTACCGTGTTGTTTGTACTCCCCTTAGTGGTGTACCTTTTCTTTGCCTCTGGGATTAATCATTTTGCAAAACTCCCTGTTGTCACCAATACAGTGATTGATGTTGCATCGTTTTCAGATGAGAAATTCAAAGACAATATTACCATTGTCGGATTTTTGGGATCGGATGTGACTCAACAAAAAGGGAATGCCCTAAACCTAAACCAAAAAATTTACAAACGGTTTCAGGAATTTGAAGACTTTCAGTTTTTGATGGTTCAGCCAAAAGGGACAGAAGAGAGTTGCCAACAGTTGGTAGATGAGCTATCTCGAAGTACGCAAGTGGATACGGCGGGATGGAAGTTTGTCTTTTTGGATCCTGTTCAGATCAAACTGGTCTTCGATCGGCTCAACACCCCTTTGGTGTTGGACGAAACGCACGGATCGCCCTATGTGTTTATCATTGATAAAGACGGCGCTCTTAGAGGGCGTGACGACAACGAGAATGTTGGGTATGATGCACGCTCTGTTGCCGATATTCACAACAATATGGTGGATGATGTGAAAGTCATTTTGGCGGAATATCGTTTAGCTCTAAAGAAGTACAACGCGGATCGAAAAATATAAGCCGTGAAAAAAAACGCATACATTGGTATTTCCTTTATTCTTTTGATTTTTGGGATCTTGTTTGTGCCCAAAATCGTGAATCGTATTCAACAACAGGATTGGGTGTCTGTCAATCGATTGAGCGTTTCCCAAGAAAAAATGGTCTACATCAATCTCAATGGAGAAGACAAAAAAGTTCCCGACTTTCTGCTGACAAACCAAGACAGTTTACTCATTTCGAATGAAGATTATTCTGGAAAAGTCTATCTCGTCGAATTCTTTTTTACAAGCTGCCCCACGATTTGCCCACGAATGAATGTCAATATGAAAAAAATAGAGGCGGTTTTTGGCCATCGAGACGATTTTGGAATTGCCTCCATAACAATTGATCCCAAAACAGACACACCTACGCAGCTTAAAACCTATGCTGAAGCCTATGAGGTGTTTAGTCCAAATTGGCACTTTCTGACTGGTGAACAAAGTGATATCTATGACCTTGCAAATCGTGGGTTTAATATTTTTGCAGGCATCAATCCTGATGTGGCAGGTGGCTTTGAGCACCAGGGATACTTTGCTTTGATCGATAAAGAAGGATTTATCCGATCGCGCACCGATAGTGCTGGTAATCCAATTGTTTACTATCTTGGCATCGATGAAGAGGGCGTAGATCAACAAGGCACAGATATGCTATTGGAAGACATCCCAAAATTGCTTGAAAATGAATAAGAAAAAACTGTATAATCGTCTCATCACGGCGACTTCAATTGCCATACCTGTTGTGGTTGCCATTTTGTTTCGCGTCCGAATCCCCAATGTAGAGCCACTCGACCAACTTCCTCCAATCTATGCCGGAATCAATGCCCTCACGGCGATCTTTCTATTGATTGCATTGGTCGCAATTAAACAAGGTAAACGCAAGTTGCACGAACGCTTGATGAAAGTCAATATTTTGTTTTCTCTTGCATTTTTGGTGATGTATATCGCCTACCATATGACTTCCGATCCAACTCCATATGGGATTGTTGATGGTGTATTTGTTGCTAGTCAGACCTCTAAAATCATTTATTTTACAATTTTGATATCACATATCATTTTGTCAATTGCACTCATTCCCTTAGTGTTATTGTCGTATTCCAAGACGGTATTGGTAGATTTTGCGGCTCATAAAAAAATCGCACGGATTGCCTTTCCCATTTGGCTGTATGTAACCATTACAGGTGTCGTTGTTTACCTCATGATTTCCCCTTATTATACATGAAATTGTTCAGACACCTATTGATCTGTATTTTATTGTTTGGAAGCGAGCTTGTTTCTGCGCAATGTTCGATGTGTAGAGCGGTATTGGAGTCTGGAGCTGATGCTAAAATGGCTGAACAACTCAACGATGGCATTGTTTATTTGATGATGATGCCCTACCTCCTAGTCGGTACGATTGGATTTATTGTTTATCGTAAGTTCTATAAAAAATAATACCTTTGACTAGCTGGTTTTACCAAACTAGAATTTTCATTCATGAGGAAGTTTATTTTGGCTTCAGGCTTAATAACAACAGACTATGGGTGAAAAATAACACTACTTTGTTATACATATTACCTTTTAATGCTTTATATTTGTAAAGACCAAATTTGATAAAACCTAACTACTTATGATCCACCTCATTGATATACACAAGTCTTATAATCTCAACACAAACCCATTACATGTATTGAAGGGGATCAACTTGTCAGTTGATGAAGGTGAGTTGGTTGCGATTATGGGTGCTTCAGGGTCTGGAAAATCAACAATGCTCAATATTTTGGGAATGCTGGATGAGGCAGATTCTGGCACATATACCCTCGACAATACACCAATTGTGAAACTAAACGAAACCAAAGCAGCGCAGTATCGAAATAAGTTTTTGGGATTTGTATTTCAGTCATTCAATTTGATCTCTTATAAAACTGCACTCGAAAACGTTTCACTCCCCCTCTATTATCAAGGATTACCTAGAAAAGAACGACAAAAAAAGGCAAAAGAGCAGTTGACCAAAGTCCACTTGGGGGAACGGACTCACCATGTACCAAGTGAGCTCTCGGGAGGAGAAAAACAAAGGGTGGCGATTGCTCGTGCGCTCGTCACGAATCCAATGGTACTTCTGGCCGATGAGCCAACAGGAGCCCTTGATACCAAAACATCATACGAGTTGATGGCATTACTACAAGAAATCAATGACCAAGGCAAGACGATTGTGGTCATTACACACGAGTCGGATATTGCAAATATGTGTAAACGAATTGTGTATTTACGAGATGGCGTGATTGTTGAGGACAAGAAAATCAAACAGAAAAAAGCGAAAGATTATGTGGAATAGAGATCGCTGGCTAGAGATTTTCGAAACCCTCCGTAAAAACAAATTAAGAGCAGCTCTTTCTGGATTTACGATTGCATTGGGGATCTTCATTTTTGTTACACTTTATGGCTTTGGGAATGGACTGAAAAACGCATTTCAAGAATTTTTTCTTGACGATGCGACCAATACCCTTTGGATCTACCCTGCCCAAACCACCAAACCTTACAAAGGGTTTAAATCACGGCGCAATATCGAATTTAAAAACGATGATCTGAAAGACTTAGAGACAGATTTCAGTTTTTTTCTTGAAGGGATTACACCGCGAATCTCTAGAGGTTCGCAAGTCAGTTATCTTATAGAGAGCAACTCTTACACGGTACGTGCTGTTGGTCCCGTACATCAAGCCATTGAAAAATCCTTGGTCTATGCCGGTCGTTATATCAATGAAATCGATGTTGAGCAGTTTAGTAAGCACGCAGTGATTGGCCGCCTTGTGGCAAAAGATCTATTTAAATCCGAAGACCCACTCGGGAAGTTTGTCATTATCAATGACATTGCCTTCAAAGTTGTTGGTCTGTTTTATGATGAAGGTGGAGATAACGAAGAAAGGATGGTCTATATTCCATACACGACCCAACAGAGATTGTTAGGCGGAACGGATCGAGTCGATCAGATTGTATTAACGTTTCGTCCTGAAATTGGATATCAAGGAGCATTACAACTGGAAGCGAATGTCAAAAGGTTTTTAAAACGAAAACACCATATCGATCCGGATGACCCAGCTGGGATTTATGTTCGAAATGTAGCGAGCGACCTTAAGCAGAACCAGGATTTTGCTAGTGTGTTGCAGTATATTGTAACTTTTGTTGGGATGGGAACGTTAATTGCAGGCATTATTGGCATCAGCAATATCATGGTCTATGTTGTTCGAGAACGAACCAAAGAATTGGGGATACGCAAAGCTATAGGCGCAACACCTAAGTCGATTATCGGAATGATTTTACACGAGTCTATTTTTATCACCTCAGTAGCTGGTTATGTGGGTTTGTTTGCTGGGGTTGGTACACTGGCATTGATTGGTGACAAACTGGAAGATTTTTTCATATACAACCCACAAATACATATCGGGACAGCCATTTTTGCCACTTTTTTGCTTATTGGTTTTGGAGCCATTGCAGGCTATGTTCCAGCCAAACGCGCAGCACGTATTAAACCGATTGTAGCCCTAAGAGACGAATAATGTTTAAAATTCTATTTGATCGAGATACATGGCAGGAGATTTTTGGATCGATCCAAAAAAATCGCCTCCGAACGATTGTGACCATTGTCGGTGTGTTGTGGGGCATCTTTATCTATATCACCCTTTCTGGCGCTGCCAAAGGCCTTGATAATGGTTTTGACCGGCAGTTTCAAAACGTAGCCATCAACAGTATGTTTTTATGGGCGCAGAGCACAAGCATGCCATATGGCGGGTTTAAAACAGGACGAAACCTACAACTCAAAATGGAAGATGCACAGTATATGTATAACCGAATCCCGGAACTTCAGTATATCGCACCGCGAAATGCAAGAGGAATTTTTGGAAGTGCTGCACCTCGTGTCGTTCGCAACAGCAAAAGCGGGGATTATTCGATTTATGGGGATTACCCGATATTCACAAAGATCGCTACAAAATTCATTTATGACGGGGGTCGCTTTATCAATCAAGCTGATATCGACCAAGAACGAAAAGTTTGTGTGATTGGTGAACGTACACAATCCGAATTGTTTGAAGATGATGAAAATCCCATAGGTGGTTATATTCGAATAAGCGGGGTGTTTTTTCAAGTCATAGGGGTACATAAATACGTACCGGGAGGTGGTTTTGAGAGTGATTCGGATATATTTATTCCGTTTACCACTTTCCGAAAGTTGTATAATACTGGGGATGAAGTGAGTTGGTTCGCGCTTGCTGCTTTCGACGATGCGGATATTCTTGCAGTGGAAGAAGATGTCAAGACAGCGATGCGCTCAAAATACAATGTACACCCTGATGATGAACGTGCTTTTGGTTCTTTTAATTTGGGCGAAATTTTTAATCGAGTCATTGGCTTTTCAAAAGGGATGAACCTATTGTCTATGATTGTTGGCGTTGCAACCATACTTGCTGGAATTATAGGGATTGGCAATATCCTATTAATTTCTGTTCGTGAACGAACTAAAGAGCTCGGCATTCGCAGAGCTCTAGGAGCAACCCCTAAGGAGGTGCGAAGTCAAATCATACTCGAGTCTGTGTTTTTGAGTTTAACAGCAGGAGTCATGGGCATTGTTCTGGGGTCGTTTGTGCTGGCGATCATTAACGCACTCACAGCTGATAGCTCAACATTTCCATACACCAATCCGACCGTGCCTTTATCCTATATTGCTGCGGCTTTGATTTTAATGATTACACTCGGCACACTCATCGGTCTAATCCCTGCACAACGCGCAGTGAGCATAAAACCAATTGATGCACTACGAGAAGAATAACAACAATAATACCTATTACAATGAATAAATATTTGAAATATCTACTTATCACAATCGGAGTCGGGGGAGTCCTGTTTGCCACTGCTTATTTTATCAGAACCAATGCAACCCCATCAACGGTATTTGAAACGGAGACCTTGTTTCGGACAAGTATCCGCGAAACGACTTTAGTAACTGGTAAAATCATCCCGCAGGATGAGGTTGAAATCAAGCCACAAATTCCCGGGATCATTCAAATGATTGCTGTAGAGGAAGGGGATCTCGTCAATACGGGTGATCTTCTGGCACGTGTCAAAGTTGTTCCCAACGAGCAAACGCTTAACAGTGCGCAAGGTCGAGTTGAAAATGCCAAACTTATCGTGGTCAACTCGGAAAAAGATTTTGCTCGAAATCAGCAATTGTATGAAAAGGGGATTCTTTCAGAGCGTGATTTCAATGCAGCTGAACTGAGCTATAAACAAGCCAAACAAGAGTTGGTTAATGTAGAAAACGATTTGCAAATTATTCGTGAAGGATCAACGGGTGGAGACAGATCAGCCAATACCAATATCCGAGCGACTGTTTCAGGAACCGTGCTTGAAGTCCCTGTAGAGGAAGGAGACCAAGTCATCGAATCAAACAGTTTTAATGCGGGAACAACTATCGCATCCATTGCAGACCTTGGAAAAATGATTTTTGAAGGTCAGGTGGACGAGTCCGAAGTCGCCAAAATTCGTGTAGGTACCAATCTCGAGGTGAGTTTGGGTGCAGTTCCAGACCAAGCGTTCGACGCAAGTTTGCGGTTTATTGCACCAAAAGGAAGTGAAGAACAGGGTACGGTACAGTTTAAAATCGAAGCAGACGTGTTTTTACCTGCTGACTTTACAGTGAGAGCGGGCTACAGTGCCAATGCATCTTTGATACTACAACAAAAGGATAGTGTCCCTGCCATTCGGGAGGCATTACTTCAATTTGACAGCAAGACACAAGAGCCCTATGTGGAGGTGCGAACAGCAGAACAGACCTTTGAACGTCGGAACCTGACCCTTGGAATATCTGATGGAATCAATGTCGAAATTGTCGAAGGCCTCGAAGAAAGTGACCTGATTAAGGTTTGGAACAAAACTGAGGAACCAGACAAACTAGACGAAAATGAATAGTAATCTAATCACAACATCGCTCAGAATCGTCTTCCCATTATTTTTCTTGTTTTTGGGGAGCGCGACGACTCAAGCACAAACGGAACCGTGGACACTCAAAAACGCAGTGATACACGCTCTTGAAAACAACATCCAAATCCGTCAGGCTTCCTTATCCACACTCGATGCACAAGCCGCAAAAAGCGAGGCGATCGGCGGCTTTTTACCCAATCTGAACATGGGTGCAAATCACTCTTGGAATATCGGTTTGAATCAAAACATCACGACTGGGCTATTGGAAGACGTGACCACACAATTTACTAATGCTTCTGTAAGTGTTGGTGTCGATCTCTACCGAGGCGGTCAAAATGTACTTCAATTGCTTCGTGCCAATCTAGCTATACTGGCTAGTAAATATCAAATTGAAGACATGAAAGAGGATGTAGCCTTATTTGTAGCCAACGGTTATTTACAAGCGGTGTTTAGCAGAGAAGCACTTGGGATTGAACAGGCACAACTCGAGCTGACCAAATTCGAACTTCGGCGCACACAAGAACAAGTACAAGCAGGAGTTTTGCCCGAGGGGGATCTTTTTGAAATGCAAGCCGTTTTGGCTTCACAAGAACAGCAAGTGGTTGTCGCTCAAAACCAATACATAATGGCAAAGTTGTCATTGGCGCAGCTACTGCTGATTCAGGATTATGAAAATTTTGAAATAGCAGAAGAAGACTTCACAATTGAGGGTCAGGAAATCTTGGTTCAACGACCAACGGACTTGGTCGCCAAGGCACTTGATTATCGTAACGACATCAAATTAGCTTTGACAAATATCGACATCGCTAAAACCGATTTGCGTCTAGCCAAGTCGGTTAGTAAACCTAGTCTTTCTGGCTTTTATTCGTATAGCTCGAGAATTTCGTATGCCGATCGCTTGGAGCAAACCAATACATTTGATTTGGTTGAGGTTGGTGTTGTCGAATCGACAGGAGAGTCTGTTGTTCGCCCGATTTATAACCAAAAAGTCGTTTCGGCACTTCCAATTGAAGAGCAATTGAAACTCAATGATGGTCATAATTTTGGCTTGAGCCTTAACATTCCCATTCTGAATGGGTTCTCATTGAAAAATAATATTGAACGGTCAAAAATCAATGTCGAACGCTCAGAATTTCAGTATAAACAACAGGTTTTGGACTTGGAAAATAGCATCAATCAGGCCTTCAACGACAGCAAAGGAGCTCAACAAGCTTATGTGGCTGCACAAAAAACATTGGATGCGCGAAGCAAAGCATACAGTTATGCACAAAGCCGTTTTGAGGCAGGCGTATCTACAGCTTTTGAATTTAGTCAAGCCAAATTGCAATTTGAATCTGCGGAGTCTGCGTGGTTGCGCGCCAAGTATGACTTCATTTTCAAAATCAAAATATTAGAGTTGTATTTTGGAATTCCGATTGCCAATTTATAATCGATAGCACTTTGTTTGCTATTTTTGGGCATGCCATCGCATTTACTTTGTATAGAAACTACGACTACCCAGTGTTCGGTTGCACTTTGTGCAGACGGCGAGTTATCCACATTGGCACAATCCAATCATGAGAATTACCAGCATGCCCAACTCTTGCATATCTACGTCGACAAGGTATTGTCAAAACACAATTTAAAACCTTCCGACTTGGCCGCCATTGCCCTGAGCTCAGGTCCAGGGTCTTATACAGGACTTCGTATCGGAGCTGCTGCAGCCAAAGGTCTATGCTACGCCAATGATATTCCCCTAATCGCGATACCAACTCTGGATATTGTTGCGCGTGAAATCACAGCAAGCGATGGTCATATCATTGCGACTCTTGATGCTCGGAGAGATGAGCTGTATTGTGCAATTTATAGTTATGACTATCAGTGCGTACAAGCTGCTATCCCACACGTAATTATATCCAATAGCTTTAACGAATGGGCAGAAAAAGGACCGGTTTATTTTGTGGGAACTGGTCTTGAAAAATGCGAAGAGATTGTCAATAATAACACACAATTTATTTTCCCAAAAGACCCATCATATCCAAGTGCAAAACACATGGTAAAACAGGCACAAGCTGCATTTGAACAACAGGTTTTTGAAGATGTCACCTATTTTGATGTAGACTATCTCAAAGCATTCCAAACAAGCCCACAAAAAAAGAACGCCCTAGGTCAGTCGACCTAACCATTGATGGCTGTTACGGTCTCAACCTTCCCCGGCAACATGTCTCGCAACAATTGCTCGATACCGTTTTTCAATGTAAAAGTAGAGGAAGGACAGCCACTACAAGCACCTTGTAGAATGACTTGAACGGATTTGAGCTTTTCATCGTATGAATCAAACACGATGTTTCCACCGTCAGAAGCAACTGCGGGTTTGATATGTTGATCGATAATCTGGATAATTTCTAAGGCGGTACCCTCTTGTACGATCTGTGGTACACTTTCTTTCAGAGATGCGTTTCCAGTGACCACGACCTTGTTGTCTGCGATATAATCGCGAAGGTATTGACGTAAGTCTTGCACAATTTCTTCCCACTCGGCGATTTCAAATTTGGTAATCGAGATAAAATTCTCGTCCATAAACACCTCTTTGACATATGGCTTATGAAACAATTCAGTCGCCAGAGGGGAGTTTTTTGCTTCATCAATATTTTTAGCTTCGTAGACTTCACCCACGATACGCTTGCTACAAACAAATTTCATCACAGCAGGGTTAGGTGTGCTTTCCGCATAAACCGAAATGGCCTCTTTTTGATCGGCTTGTTTTTTGACCTGTCCACCCTGATTGAGGTAATCGGCGAGTTGTAATGCAACTTCGTCTTGGACATCAGCCCATTCTAGGATATCAAAACGTTCTACTTCGATCCAATTTTCAGTTAAACGAACATGCTTGACAAAAGGGAGGTAAAACAATTGTTGAATCAATGGGAAAGCTCCAGCATCGTCAACATTGGTAAAGTCAATTTGATCATCGCCCAAGGGTTGGTTACTTACAAAACGAATTCGAGTTGGGTGGTCAGTTGTTGCAATGGAAAATTGAAACATAGCGATTTTTTTTACAAAAATACACAAACCACATCATCAAACCCTTTGATTTTGTACATTTAAACATGATTCTAAAAACCGTGCGTGGAAAAACGCCAATTCATGGGGCGAATTGTTTTTTTTCTGAGACTTCTGTTGTAATTGGCGACGTCGTTATGGGCCGGGACTGCTCGGTCTGGTATCACGCAGTCATTCGAGGGGATGTCCACAGTATTCGAATTGGAGACCAAGTCAATATCCAAGACGGTGCAGTGATTCATGCTACCTATGAGCGTTCTCCAACAACAATTGGAAATCGTGTTTCGATTGGGCATAATGCCATAGTACATGGTTGTACGATTCACCACAATGTTTTGATTGGAATGGGTTCAATTGTAATGGACGACTGTGTGGTCGAATCCAATAGCATTATTGCTGCTGGAGCAGTTCTAACACAGGGAACACACGTGCCAGCGGGTACGATCTATGGGGGGGTTCCTGCAAAAAAGATTAAGGATATTTCACCTGAACTTTTCAAAGGGGAAATCGAAAGAATAGCCGACAACTATACCATGTATGCGGGTTGGTTTAAGGAATAGAAAGTTCAATGACATTTTCAGGAGAAACAAATTGACGCATGCTTTGCGAATCCCCCGTGCAGAAGTAAGTGGTACTCCCCAGATTTTGAGACTCACAACCTAATTCTTTTTTATTCAAGACGCGCTCAACTTGTTTGGCAACAGCACCATTGCAGTCAACGATTTTGATATGTTGCGGTAAGATTCGAGTTAATATTGGCATTAAAAAGGGGTAGTGTGTACACCCCAAAACCAAGTGGTCTACTCTTTGCTCGATCATAGGTTGAATATATGTTTGTAAGAGTTGCTCAATTTCTTCGCTCTGTAGCATTCCACTTTCGATCATCTGGACCAAATGCTTTCCCTCCTTTTCGAGGATACGAACTCCCTCGCCATAAGCTGAGGAGGTTTCGTGAAACAGTCCGCTGCTCAAGGTTCCTTTGGTCGCAAGTACACCAACAACTCCAGTTTTAGTTTGTAGGGCAGCTGGCTTGATTGCTGGTTCGATTCCAACAAAAGGAACCGGGTAGGTTTTTCGCAAGGATTCGATGGCATTTGTTGTTGCGGTATTACACGCCACTACGATGAGTTTACAGGATTGTTCACAGAGCCATTGGGTCAACGCCTGACTTCTTTTTCGGATATCCACGGGAGACAAGGCGCCGTATGGGGCGTATGCGTTATCAGAAACATAGATAAAATCTTCGTTTGGAAGTAAGGACCGAAGTTCACGTAGTAGCGACAAGCCACCCACGCCCGAATCAAATACGCCTATTGGACGATTCCCCATAGTGTAAAAATAAAAAACTGCCCTTAAAAAGGGCAGTTTTAAAAATTTTAAAACGGAGTTTTTTAGAAGCCAAGCTCAGTTTTGACGTCTGCCATAAGGTCTTTTCCTTTGGCCATCAGTACGGAAGATCCTTGGCTGGAGTCTATCACATAGTCAAACCCTTGTGCAGTCGCAATTTTTTCGACTGCAGCACGTGCCTTCTCAATCAAAGGGCGTAACAAGTCGGCTTGTTTTTGTTGCACGTCTTGGAGAGCTGTTTGACGAAACTGCTGGATATTTTGCTCCATACCCTGTAATTCTTGTTGACGCTTCTGATTTGTTAGGTCAGTCTGATTTTCAGCATCTGCGGAGTAGTTTTGCATTTTCGTTTGCAGTTCTTTTAGGGAGGATTCAATCTCATTGGTATAATCCTTTTCAAGTTTTTGAATCTCTTCCTGCGCAGCGATAACCTCAGGCATCTCACTCACGAGTTTTTGAAAGTCGATGTGGGTAACCTTAGATTGTGCTTGTGCTGTAAAGCTCATAAAAGCAATGCAGATTGCTGTGATGTAGTGTGTAAATTTAATTTTCATTCTATTGAGGTTTAATTTATTTCTGCTCACTGGCTTTTGCTTTTCGTATCGAGTCCATTTCTCTTTTACGCTTTTCTAAAACCTTTTGGCGAGCAGCATTTTGCTCTTGTTTGCGAGATTCAACGAGTTCCTCTCTTGCCTTTTTCTTGTCTTTTTGATTGATATATTTTACAACAAGGCTGCTAATATCGTACTTTTTTTCCGAATGGAAGACCAAAATTTCAGCACTTCGATCAAATACATAATCTAGTTTTCGATTTTCTGCAACTTCTTTGACAGCTTCCAAAATTTTATCTTGGATGGGTTGAATAAAAATGACTTTTTGCGCCAACCAATCGCCCTGTGGACCAAAACGTTTTTGCTGATAGGTGTTGAGCTCTTCCTGCTCAAATGCAATATCTTCCTCTCTCTCTTCTATCAACTCTTCTGTCAACAAAGGACGTTCAAGATCCAATTTCTGCTGCAACTCATCGATTTTGGTTTGTTTATTCCGGATTTCTTCTTTCCAAAAACTAATTTTATCCTCCAAAGCCGCATTGGCATCTTTATAATCATTGAGATTTTCAAGTACACGATCCATGTCCATAAAGCCGATGCGAGCCCGGTTTTGCGCCAAAACCATAGTCGTTAAGCCAAAGAAAAGCCCAAGAAATAATATTTTTTTCAAAACAAACTAAAATTGCTGCCCGATGATAAAGTGTGTTTCCCAACCGTGGGGGCTCAAATCACCTTCGACAGGACTATCAAACCCATATCCAAAATCGATTCCAAGAAGACCAAAGGCGGGCATAAAAATTCGAATTCCAAAACCAGCGGATCTTTTCATATCAAACGGATTATATTCCTTAAAATTATTATAAGAGTTTCCTGCTTCCAAAAAACTTAAAGCAAATATGGAGGCCGATGGCTTGAGGGTGATAGGATACCGCAGCTCCAGTGAAAACTTATTATAAATCGTGGCGCCATCTCGATCCGACAAAGACTGGTTTTCATATCCTCGCATTGCGATGGTTTCTCGTCCATCAAGTGCATATTGTGAAAGTCCATCCCCACCCAAATAAAAGCGCTCAAACGGTATTATGCCACGATCCGTATTGTATGCCCCCAAGTATCCAAACTCAGTATGTGTTTTCAACACCAGCTTATCGAGGATCGTGCTGTACCACGAGCCAGAAAACTTTAATTTGTAATACTCCAACCATCGAAATTTTTCCTGATCAATTTTTGCTTGATCTGGTGTTCCGTCTGAATTTTGATAGGCAGCTTGGTCGCCCAGCTTGGCATAATCCACATTGTTGACCAATGAATATGGAAAAGAAAGCTTTGCACTCACTGAAAATTGAGAACCGCCTAATGGAAAAATCGGGTTGGTATAGGTGTTATTCCGGGAAAGGGCAACGGTGTAATACAGATTGTTCGATACGCCATCTCCAAAAGTGAATAATCCTGTGTAGTAATTGTTCAAATCATAATACTGATAGCCGATTGCTTGAGATAGTGTAAAGTAGTCGTCAGGCACTTGCAATCGCTTGGCCAATCCGATATTTATGCCACGAATTTTAAAATACTGGCTTGTATCTGCACGACCTGTAAAGTAATTGTAGCGGTACTGAGTGGTCTGTGAGATCGAAGTTGAAAACTGTACAGGCTGTTGGCCGCCAAGCCAGGGTTCTGAAAACGAAAAACTATAGGTTTCATAAAAACGACTTTTTTGCAAACGCAGGGACAACTGCTGACCATCACCCATAGGCACAGGTTTGTAGGCCGACTTATTCCAGATGTTTCGCATCGAAAAATTACTAAAACTCAACCCAAGCGTTCCGATAAATCCACCTCCGCCATAACCACCTTGAAGCTCGATTTGACTGGCTCCTTTTTCAACGAGTCCGTATTCGATATCCACCGTCCCAGCATTGGGGTCGACATTCTTAAAGTCGGGTGAAATTTGCTCTGGATCAAAAAAGCCTAGTTGGCCCAATTCACGAACTGATCGAACAACGAGATCTTTACTGTATAATCCACCTGGTTTGGTACGTAATTCTCTGTAAATTACATGATCATTGGTACGATCGTTTCCGACAACGGTGATTCGATTAAAATAAGCTGGTTTCCCTTCTATAATTCGAATTTCAAAGTTAATGGTATCATTTTCAGCACTGATTTCAACAGGGTTTACCGACGAAAATAAATAGCCATTGTTTTGGTAAAGGTTGGTCAAATCCTCTCCATCAGGTTTGGTGGGATCTGCTATTCGCTTACGGAGCAAAACCCCATTATAAATGTCCCCTTTATCGATCCCTAAAAGGCGCGCAAGGTCTTGATCGGAATACACACTGTTTCCTAAAAAGTTAATGTCTCCAAAGTAGTATTTGTTCCCTTCAACTACTTTGACTTGGAGATCGATTTCATTGTTATTAGAAATCACTGTGTCGGAAATCACTCGTGCATCGCGATGGCCTTTTTCTTTATAGTAGTCGATAAGTGTACTCAGATCCTCGTTGTAATCTTCTTCTATGAACTTTGATTTTTTCCAAAATCGACCAAAGAACTTGCGCTTGGTGTTTTTGAATCGCTTTCGTAAGGTGCCATCACTAAACTCATCGTTGCCCTCAAATGTAATGGAGTTGATTTTCACACGGTCACCGCGATCGATAAAGATCAGCATTTTTTGACTGTTGCTACCAACCGTATCTTTTTTGGTTTCGATCGTGACTTTCGTATTTAAAAAGCCATCTTTTCGGTATTTATTGACAATGTAGTTTTTTGTGGTTTCTAAAAAGTTCTCACTGATTTTTAGCCCTTTTTTCAAGCCTGTGTCGTCAATTAGACCTTGAAGTTTGTTCTTTTTGACACCTGTAATTGTAAAATCTGAAAGCGTTGGAAGCTCTTGTATGTAGATCTCGATGTCAGCAGTGTCTCCTTCCACTCGTGTGAGATAAAAGTTGATGTCACTAAAAAGTTCGAGTTTCCAAAGTTTGTTTATCACAGCACTGATATCATCACCAGGAATTCTAACCTGTTGTCCCTTCCGAAGACCCGTATATGCCACTACGGTTTGTGGGCTAAAACTTTTAATCCCAGTCACTTCAATTTTACCCAGTGTGTAAAGTTTACCCTCATCAAAAGAAGGGGTTTGTTGTGCCAGTGAACTGCTATATACAGTCAGAAACAAAAAAATCCTAGGGGTGATATTATTCAGCAATTTGCTCACTCGTTTTTCCAAATCGACGTTCTCTAAGTTGATAATCTGTAATTGCATTGTATAAGGAAGTCTCGTCAAAATCGGGCCAAAGCTCTTCGGTAAAATACAATTCTGCATAGGCAATTTGCCACAGCAAAAAATTACTTATTCGGACTTCACCACTTGTGCGAATCAGCAGATCGACATCTGGTAAATTTTGCGTGTAAAGATGCTTATTTATTATGTCTTCATCAACATTTTCAACTGAAATTATGTTATTTTTAACTTTATGGCTGATTTCTTGAATTGCACGCTGGATTTCTTGTCGTGCACCATAGCTCAGGGCGAGAGTCAATACAAGTCCCGTATTTGTTTTGGTTTCGTCCAAAACCTCCTGTAGTTCATGTTGAACATTTTCTGGCATCATATCTGTATGTCCAATCGCATTCAGACGGATGTTGTTTTTTTTCATCAAACCCAGCTCGCGCTTTAATGCACTCACGAGCAGCTTCATCAAAGTTTTAATTTCATGTTTTGGACGATTCCAGTTTTCAGTCGAAAACGCATATAAAGTCAGGTTATTTATTCCTAGGCGGGTAGCAGCCTCAACAACTTTACGCACCGATTTTGCCCCTTCACGATGGCCAAAAACACGGGGTTGGTTACGCAGCTTTGCCCAGCGACCATTTCCATCCATGATGATGGCAATATGCTTTGGCAATCTTTTGATATCAATGTCAATTGGTGTCATAATAGACCTTCTATAAACCAACCACGTCCAAAGGAATAGGAGAGCGAAAAACCGCTAAAGATGATCCAATCGTTGCTCAAACTGTTTCCAAATGCTGGCTGTTGATCAATTTCATCCACAAATGTAGGAAAACTTCCATCGAGATTATCGCTTAAGGTGTAAAGCGCTTTGATTTCAAAACCCAATAGAAAATTCATGCCCAAACGAGTTTTGACACCAAACCCCATGGGAATCGCAAATGAAAAGTCATTGTTTTGATAATTGGCAACGGATTCGCGGATAGGATAGTACAAGTCACGGTATTTTAGATAACTCAGTCCCGCAAATAGATAAGGTGACCACGAAGTTTTAAAGTCAGAGAGATCCATTTCAAAATAATTGACTTCTAGGATAGCCGATGTATGGTTGATCGAATTGGTAAAACTGTTGGCGCGTTCTTTTCGCAAAGGTTCTAGTGATAGGGAATCGATGCCCCGAATAGAACTCAAACCTAGTTCAACACGAAAGGCAAAACGCGGTGAAAAATTGCTTTTGTAAAATAGCGTTGCCGAGGGCGATTTGAGAGATGGCTCAACAAAAGTTGTTTTTCCCACCTCTCCAATGTAATTCGTACCTCCGATGAATAGCCCAATTTCGCGATATTGCGCATGGACAAATATCATTGGAACAATCAGACACAATATAATGAATCTCAACAATGTACAGGACTTACGTATGCTAAACGAATAAGGATTTGCATTTATTGCTCAATTGCGCCTGTCTTTCCCCCAATGCAGTTTGTTGCGCAAGGTTTTGTAATAACTATCATCGTTTAGGCGTGCCAAATGTAAGGGAAATGCCGCTTTTTGTATACGAATCTCCTGTCCAGTTGCAATTGTGTGAATTCGAGAGTCCAAAGAAAGCAGGTGTGCATCCTCGCGACTCGACACACGAAGCTCAACCACATCATCATCAGAAATCACCAAAGGGCGCGCATTGAGATTGTGAGGCGCAATGGGCGTGAGTACCAAGGACTTACTATCTGGATCGATAATCGGTCCGCCATTGCTAAGCGAATAGCCCGTTGACCCGGTAGGTGTTGAAACAATAAATCCATCTGCCCAGTAGGAATTGAGTGGTTCCCCATTGATTTTGGTGTGAACCGTGATCATTGAAGTTGTGTTTTTTCGACTTACTCCTACTTCGTTTAATGCCAATGGGAAAGCGGTAAGGTTTGCCGACGCATCCTCGATTTCAACTTCGAGCAAAGTCCGCTTCTCAATGCGGTATTGACGGTCTACAAATTCTTGAAGTGCAATTTGGATATCATCGGCCTGAAGGGTAGCCAAAAACCCAAGCCGACCCGTGTTGACGCCTATCACAGGAATCTCAGTATCACGAATCAACTCCAATGAGCGAAGAAGGGTGCCATCCCCACCAACTGAAAAAAAGACATCAGTGTCTTTACCTAAGTCAGTGTGTTCAGAAAATGAAGAAAGCGATTGGCTTTTTAACCATGTACAAATCTTCTCATAGCAAGTCACGGCAATACCCATTGAATGAGCGGATTCTAAAAGATAACGAACAGTTTGTTGACAAGCTTCGTCTTGAAGGGAGCTGTACACAGCAATTTTCATGGGCGACTACATCGAGAGGTATTTGTCTAAATATGAAGCGTGCTCCTGCAACTTATCTTCCCAATTGTCTTCGTCGTGCTTGCTCAGGACTTCATACCCAAATCGGCGAAGTGTTGGCAAAAGATGTTTAAGGTCTTGCGCGTCAACAGTGAGCAAGACGTCCACACAATCTTCATGCTGACGTTCGAGCTGTAGACTCGTAATTTCAACATGACAAAGTTCGAGAAGTTGAGTAAGCTCTGACAACAAAAAATCAACGCGGCTTTTGCGGATGCTGAGTTGTGTGAGGTTTTGATAAACAGTTGCTTCATGCATAACTATAGCCAAAATAACGAAAAAAGTGGACAAACCGCTGTATTCCATGTATTTTTGCCAAAAAATAGAAAATGACGAGTTTAAGTGTCAATGTTAACAAAATCGCTACCCTGCGCAATGCACGTGGAGGCGATATGCCCAATCTTGTACAAACCGCCAAAGATCTGGAGCGTTTTGGTGCACAAGGGATTACCATTCATCCACGACCCGATGAGCGTCATATTCGCTATCAAGACGCATACGATCTCAAAGAGGTGGTGCAAACCGAACTCAATATCGAAGGCAACCCCATTCCCAAGTTCGTAGACCTTGTTCTGGCGGTAAAGCCCGCACAAGTGACCCTCGTTCCCGATGCCGAAGATGCGATTACTTCTAATGCGGGTTGGGATGCCATCCAACACAAGTCTTTTTTGACGGAAGTCATACAAGAATTTAAATCCAATGGCATTCGGACTTCTATTTTTCTCGATCCTGACCCCAAACAAGTCGATGGAGCAAAAGCCACTGGAACAGATCGAATTGAACTCTACACTGAGGCCTATGCAAGTGGGTTCCCCAAAAACCCAGAAGCTGCTATTGCACCCTATGCAGATGCGGCAAAACGGGCAGCAGAACTCAAAATTGGACTCAATGCGGGGCATGACCTCAACTTGCAAAACATCGCCTATTTTCATCAGCATATTCCCAATTTGCTTGAAGTTTCAATCGGGCATGCGCTTATTTGCGAGTCGCTTTATTTTGGACTTGAAAACGTAGTGAATCAATACCGCGCCAAACTTACATGAGCTTGCTTCACAGTCAAATCTTAGGAACTGGAAAACCCTTGCTCGTCTTACATGGCTTTTTGGGCATGTCCGACAATTGGCGTAGCATGGGCAAGCAATGGGCAGCCCATTTTGAGGTGCACCTCATCGACTTGCGCAATCACGGGCGCAGCTTTCACAGCGATGCGTTTTCCTATGCCGATATGGCTGCGGATTTGACAGCATATTGCGATCATCATCAACTGCAGCAAGTCATCGTTTTGGGACATTCAATGGGGGGTAAACTGGCGATGCACTATGCCACGACCAACCCCGAACAAGTCGAAAAACTGATTGTTGCTGACATTGTTCCTAAGACCTACCCACCACATCACGATCACATTTTGGAAGGGCTGATGGACTTACACACCCATCCCCCCGAGTCTCGTGGCGACGCCGATCAGCGTCTCAGCCAGTTTGTGACTGAACAAGGGACACGCTCGTTTTTACTAAAAAACCTGTACCGAACCCGCGACGGTTTTGCGCTGCGTGTAAACGCTCCTGTATTGCAAGACCAGGTTGGACAAGTGATGATGGCTTCCGATGCGAACTATCACGGACCAACACTGTTTTTGGCGGGTGAAAAATCAGATTATATTTTGCCACAAGACCACGCGCAAATCGCTTCACAATTCCCCCAAGCCATAGTCAAAACCATTCCCAATGCGGGGCATTGGCTCCATGCCGAAAACCCCATTGTCTTTGCTGCGGAGATAGCTGATTTTTTGGGGATTGATTAACTCTTGCTAAAGGGCAAGAAAAAAAGTATTTTTGCGCTTCCGTAAATAAAATGCTATGCAAGTAACGCGCAAAGACGTTGATACCCTAAATGCTGTCATTACCATCGCAATTGATAAGGCGGATCTGTCGCCCAAAATCGATTCGGTTCTCACTTCCTATCGAAAACGTGCAAATATTCCTGGCTTTCGCAAGGGCAATGTGCCCATGGGATTGATTAAAAAGCAATATGGCGCTGCCGTCAAAGCCGATGAGGCAAACAAAATGCTGCAGGAGTCACTTTCAAACTATATTAGCAAAGAAAAAATTGCCTTGTTGGGCAATCCACTTCCAGTTGAACGCGAAGACTTTGACTGGGATGCCGACACCATGTTGTTTGACTTTGAATTGGGATTAAGTCCATCGTTTGAGGTCAAACTCAAAGGGCGAAAGACCATTACCTATTACCAAATCACGGCGGACAACGAAACCATTGACAAACAAATCGAAAGAATGCGCAGCCAATATGGGAGCTTGCACGCCGAAAATACTGTCGCCGATGGCGTGGAGATTACAGCCCAGTTTACAGCTGAGGACGTGGACAATAAGTCCACCTTGTCTATTGACGATATAAAAAGCAAAGCCCAAAAGAAAAAACTATTGGGTGCAAAAGTTGGTGACACCATCGAGCTCAAAACCAAAGGGCTTTTTGCTGATGATCACAAGTTGATGCATGTTTTGGGTGTGGATCACGACAAGGCACACGGACTTTCGATTGTTGTAAGTTGTGCGATTGAAGAAATCAACCGCAGAGAACTCGCCGACATGGATCAAGAGTTTTTTGATAAGGTCATGGGCAAGGGCGCTGTGAAAAGCGTTTCCGAACTCAAGGAAAAGCTCATGGCAGATGCTGAACGTCAATTTGCAACCCAATCCGACCAGAAAATGCTAAACGACGTGACCGAGTCTCTGATCGACAACACCAAATTTGATTTACCTGCTGCGTTTTTAAAAAAATGGATGCAAACTTCTGGTGAAAATCCAATTTCCGAAGATCAAGCAGCCGAGGAATATGACAAAGCCGAACGCGGGATTCGATACCAATTGATCGAGGCGAAATTGGCGGAACAGTACGACCTGAAAATCGATCGTGAGCAAGTCAAATCCTTTGCCAGAGATATGATTCAAGGGCAAATGGCGCAGTTTGGTCGCACGGATGTATCCGATCAAGAACTTGACGATATTGCAGAGCGTATTTTGGGCAATCAAGATGAAATCAAGCGCATCTCTGATCAGTTGATGAGTAAGAAAATGACCGATCTGTTTCGTGCAGAAGCCAACCTTAAGACCAAGAAAGTGAGTTACGAAGATTTTGTCAAGCAAGCATACAAATCATAAATTACCTATCTTTAAACCATAACAAACACAATGGACTACGGTAAAGAGTTTAAAAAATACGCGATTCAAGAGCATGGAATCAACAGTTTGTACTACGACCAATTGGTGAGTAGTATGACTCCGTATATCATAGAAGAACGCCAAATGAATGTGGCGCAAATGGATGTATTCTCACGTTTGATGATGGATCGCATCATCTTTTTGGGAACTGCCATCAATGACAGTGTGGCCAATATTATTCAGGCACAGCTGTTGTTTTTGGAAAGTACCGACAAAACTAAAGACATCCAAATCTATATCAATTCACCAGGTGGAGGGGTGTATGCCGGTTTGGGAATCTATGATACGATGCAGTTTATCGGTCCTGATGTGGCTACGATTTGTACGGGGATTGCAGCTTCAATGGCTGCTGTGCTTCTCTGTGCAGGAGCTGATGGAAAACGCTCTGGTCTCACACACTCTCGTGTGATGATCCACCAACCTTTGGGCGGGGCACAAGGACAGGCGTCGGATATTGAAATTACAGCCCGTGAGATTTTAAAACTCAAAAAAGAACTCTACGAAATCATTGCCAAGCATTCTGGACAGAAATACGACAAAGTCTTTGAAGACTCGGATCGGGATTACTGGATGAAAGCCCCCGAAGCGAAAAAATATGGCATGATCGACGAAGTCTTGGTCAGAAACTAAAACCCCATGGAAAACAAAGAACTCACCTGCTCATTTTGTGGAAAAAAGAAAGATGATACCAATCTGTTAATCGCCGGATTGGATGCGCACATTTGCGATCGCTGTATAGAACAAGCCAATGGGATTATTCTCGAGGAATCAACGCACAAAGTAGTGGAGGCCAATCGGGAAGACATCTCTTTGGGAAATCCCAAGCAAATCAAAGCATTTTTGGATGATTATGTCATCGGTCAGGATTACACCAAGAAGGTGTTGTCTGTAGCGGTCTATAACCACTACAAACGCTTGCTTCAACCAAAAAGCGATGTAGAAATCCAAAAAAGCAATGTTTTGATGGTTGGAGAAACGGGAACGGGTAAAACGCTTATCGCCAAAACGATTGCCAAAATGCTCAACGTACCCTTGGCGATTGTCGATGCGACTGTGCTGACGGAAGCAGGTTATGTGGGGGAAGATGTGGAAAGCATACTCACTCGACTCCTCCAGGCAGCCGACTATGACCAAAGCAAGGCGGAAAAAGGCATTGTGTTTATTGATGAGATCGATAAGATTGCTCGTAAAAGTGATAATCCGTCGATTACCCGTGATGTTTCAGGCGAAGGTGTTCAGCAAGCATTACTGAAGTTGCTTGAAGGAACTGTCGTCAATGTACCTCCCAAAGGCGGTAGAAAACACCCCGACCAGAAGTTTATCGAAATCAATACAGAGCACATCCTGTTTGTCGCAGGTGGTGCTTTTGATGGGATAGAAAAACACATTTCCAAACGACTCAACATGCAGTCGGTGGGTTATAGTGCTGCCAAAAAAGGCGATCACTACGGTGGGTCAAACAACTTACTTTCGTATTTGGTTCCATCAGATCTGAAAGCATTTGGATTGATCCCTGAAATCATCGGACGCTTGCCAGTGCTGACGCATATGGATTCTTTGGACGCAAAAGCACTTCGTGCGATTTTAACCCAGCCTAAAAACGCAATTATCAAGCAGTATAAAGCGCTTTTTGCATTGGATGAAATCGAATTTAGCATCTCTGATGGGGCACTTGATTTTATCGTTGAAAAAGCAGTGGAGTATAAGTTGGGAGCACGTGGATTGCGCTCGCTTTGTGAGGCCGTTCTCACCGATGCGATGTTTGAACTTCCAGGGACAGAGGAGAAAGAATATCGAGTTTCCAAAACCTATGCAATCAACAAACTCAATAAGTCGAAGCTACAAGCGCTAAAAGCAGTTTCTTAGCGGTTCATTTTCAGTAAAACATCAACAAATTCCCGACTGTTTGACAATCGTGGGATTTTATTTTGCCCACCCAGTTTATTTCTATCTTTTAACCAATCGTGAAATAAGTTTTCGCGACCAATATGCATATCTAAAGAATCGAGGGTCATGTTTTTGTACCGCTTGGCTTCATAGTCGGAGTTGAGCTCTTGTAGGCGTTTGTCGAGATCATTCATAAATTGATCGATATCCTTTGGTGGCGATTTAAACTCGACAATCCACTCGTGTTTTCCTTTTTTATTCCCATCCATAAAGACGGGGCCTGCCGTGAAGTCAATCACCGAAGTTTGATGTGCTTTACTTACATCGGCAAGCGCAGTTTCGGCGTTTTCGATGACAAGCTCCTCTCCAAACACATTGATATGGTGCTTGGTTCGCCCCGTGATTTTAAAACGATATGGATTGGTTGAGGTGAAGCGTATGGTATCCCCAATTTGATAGCGCCAAAGGCCTGCATTGGTAGTGATGACCACAGCATAGTTTTTCCCTGCTTCTACTTCGGACAAACGAATCACAGTTTGATTGGATGTTCCATAGTTGTCCATGGAGATAAACTCATAAAAGATACCGTAATCAAGCATCAACAAGAGTTCGTCGGAGTCATTTTGATCCTGTATACCAAAAAACCCCTCTGAAGCATTATAGATTTCATAATATTGAAAATTATCACTTGGGAAAATATTCCGGTATTCGTTTCGATAAGGGTTAAAGCTCACTCCGCCATGGAAATACACTTCAGCATTGGGCCATAATTCCAAAAGATTTTGGTGACCAGTTTGTTCTTGAATCTTTTGCAAAAGAACAAGCATCCAAGATGGTACCCCTGCAAGGGAGGTCACATCTTCATTGACGCAGGCTTGGATGATGGCTTGCATTTTTGATTCCCATTCTTCCATCATGGAGACTTTATGACTGGGCGTACTTACAATCTCTGCCCAAAGGGGTAGATTTTCGATAATAATTGCAGACAAATCTCCAAAATAGGTATTGTTTTCTTCGTAAAGAGATTTACTTCCGCCCAAGCGTAATGCCTTGCCCTGAAAAAGTTGCGAATCGGGGTTGTTATTAAAATACAAGCTCAGCATATCTTTACCGGCCTTAAAATGACATTCGTTAAGGGCTTCTTTTGAAACAGGGATAAATTTGCTTTTGTCGTTGGTTGTGCCACTTGATTTTGCAAACCATTTGATATTGGAAGGCCAAAACAGATTTTGCTCTCCTTTGCGAGTTCGACCGATGAGACCTGCCAAGTCTTCATAGGCTGAGACAGGAACTTGATCCGAAAATTGTTTGTATGAAGTGATTGATGAAAATCCATATTTCTGTCCTAACCAAGTGGTTTTGGCTTGATCGACAAGCTTGGTGAGCAATTCGTCTTGAACTTCATTGGGGTATTTGAGAAAAAGCTCGATTTGATGTACCCTTTTTTTGAGGAACCAAGACAATACAGAATGGAGCAATGGAATGGGCATAAATAGAGTATATTTATGACAAAAATAACGAAAAAAAGTACGATGATTGAAGGCCCTTTGCGCAAGATGAGAACGGAACTCAACGAACCGATTGATTATTATATGGCGTTTCCATCTTTGTTTGTTCGTGTCAATGACCTGATTGGAAAATCACTCTCGTTTACGCACACTGGATTTTCTTGTATGAGTTGCGGCATTGACCAACCGATTTTTAGACAGGGTTTATGTAAGTCGTGTTTTTTTGAAATGCCCAGCGCAGGCGATTGGGTGATGCGTCCAGAGCTCAGTCAGGCCCACCTGGACATTGAAGACCGTGACTTGACCTATGAGAAAAAGGTGCAGCTCCAACCTCATATTGTTTACCTAGCGGTGTCGAGTGGTCTTAAAGTGGGGGTAACTCGAAAAACTCAAGTACCCACTCGCTGGATTGATCAGGGGGCTCATCAAACCATTCCGATTGTCGAGGTACCAAACCGATACTTGGCGGGAATTACGGAAGTTGCACTCAAAGCGCATTACAGCGACAAAACCAACTGGCGGCAGATGTTAACCCAAACTCCTCAACCCACAGACCTGATCGTTGAGAGACAACGGGCATTGTCCCACCTTCCCGATGAAGTAAAAGACTATGCTAGCAGTGCATTACAAGAAAAAACGTTGTCTTTACAGTTCCCTCTCCAAAACCCTCCACCAAGTGTAACGAGTGTTAACCTTGTTAAGGTAAAACAATTTACAGGAACCCTTGTGGGTGTTAAGGGACAATACCTCATTTTTTCGGATCATAAAGTGATGAATGTACGTGGACATGAAGGGGTTTGTGTGTCCCTATCAGTAGCTTAATTTAAGGCTCTATATACGTTGTTCTGGAATGGCGTATTGATATCTTCCCCACCAGGCATTTGCTGGGTCAGTATGATCCCAATGGCCTTTTTTTCTGGATCGATAAAAAAATGCGTACTGAAATAACCGCCCCACTGGAGTTGTCCAACCCCTCCTGGTCGATTCATTTTTTCAGGGATTGAGATGACCGAAAACCCCAATCCAAACCCAGCTCCTTCTTCGTTATATAAATCAGCGGTGTGATTGGTTCGGATATTCTTTACGGTATCGCTTTTGAGAATTTGAGCCCCATTCCAAGTTCCATTGTGAAGGATCATCAAGCAGAATTGCGCATAATCAGAAGCTGTTGAAAACAGACCGTGGGTACCTCCATAAATGGTATTTCCCGACGTAGGGACTTGTTGCTCATGTCGTTTGACAGTATTTCTTTCATTTCTACTATGGAGCTTCATTACACGCCGAGATTGTAATTCATTGAGGTTATAGCCTGTATCATGCATGTCAAGGGGTTCAAAAATATTAGTCTTGAGGTATGTAGGGATAGATTGTTTGGAAACCCGCTGAAGAATGAGTGCCAAGATATCTGCACCAGCGCTGTAGTACCATTCTGTTCCTGGCTGTGCCACCAATGGAAATGATAAAAGCGTGGTTACCCTATCCTCTAGGGAGTTGTGAGAACGATAATTTAGGGTTTCATCATATAGCGCTTTGAAAAGCTGCTGATCAAGTTTAATTTCTCCAAGCCCGTGGGATAGGCCTGAGGTATGGGTGAGCAAGTCGAGAATGGTCAGAGATCGATTGACCTTTCGCGTTGGGCTATCTAGTCCAAGATCGGGATTGTTGGCCACAAGCAATCCTTTTGCTTCGGGAATATACATTTCAATCGGATCATCAAGTGCCAAAAGCCCACGCTCAACAAGCTGCATGATTGCAACACTGATGATGGGCTTGGTCATGGACTGGATGTAATAGATGCTATTGGTCTGAAGAGGAGTCTTGGCAGAAACATCAGCGAGCCCTTGGACTTGATGCCAAACCACACGATCATTTAGAATAAGTAGCGCTTCAACACCTGCCAGGGTTTTGTTTGAAATGGAACGTTCATAGTGGGTATAGAGGGAGTCTAAGGGACTTTGGCGAAAGCCTTGCCCATGACCAACAACGATGCATACCAGCCAAAAAACACCAAAAACACTGGAATATTTATGGTTAAAGTTTGATTTCTTCATTGATTTCTAGCTTATAGTAGGAACGAATCCAATTGACACTCAAATAGAGTAAGGGCGTATCGATTAGAGCCACTAGAATTTTAAACACAACGCCAGAAATTAACAGACCGAGGAAAGCATCCCATGGCAACACACCAAAGACACATAACAAGCCAACAACGGTAAAGGTATCGATAAACTGGGAGGCAAAAGTAGAGAAGTTGTTCCGCAACCATAGGTGTCGACCTTTGGTCAAGTTTTTCCAAAAGTGATAGATACGAATGTCGATAAATTGCGCAAAAAGATAGGCCATCATCGAAGCCAATACGGCAATAGGGGACAAGGCAAACACCTTGTTGAAGGTTGCATCGTCGATGGGCGAATTTGGAAGCGCAGGGACCACGCCAGCCAACAGTAGAATACCCATGGAAAAAAACGATGCAAAAATTCCGGCAACCACCACTCTGTTTGCGGCTTTTTTACCAAAAATTTCAGAGATCAAATCGGTTACCAAAAAGGTTATTGGATAGGGTAGGATGCCCACAGAAAGCTCAAACAAGCTGTTTCCCATGATTTCCCAATCGAAGGGATACCAATAGAAAAATTTCTGAAAAATCAGATTAGATACAACTAATGAAGTGATAAACAGCGCGGCGAGATATAGATAGAGTTTATGCGCGGCGAGATGTTTTGAGGTGTCCATTAACGGATATTGAGTTCAAAAGGAATCCGTGCTTGAATATGGTCGATTTGTGTTGTTTGTTTTGAAAATAATGATTGAAAATACTGAACTGATCTTCCAATGGCAGTTTGCCCAAACGGGCTTGGCTGAAGAGATTGAAGGAAGGATTCAAAATCATCGCTAAACTTGGGGTAGTTCGTTGTTCGGTAAGATTCTGTTTCCGCTAACTTGGCGGCATAGGCAACGGCTTCTTCAAGTCCACCTAAAGAGTCGACCAAGCCAATGTTGTAGGCATCAGAACCACTCCAAACGCGACCTTGTGCAACCTTGTCAACTTCCTCAACACTCATATTTCTACCCGTTGCAACACGCTCCAAAAAGGTGGAGTATACCCGTTTGATTTGTTGTCTGATTTCCTGTCTTGCTGATGGAGTGAGAGACTTCATTGGGCTATAAAGCAATGCGTTTGGATGCGTTCTCACTTGTTCTGCACGCACGCCCCAGTTTTCGGCCAAATCTTCAACAAGGGGGAGAATGCCAAATACGCCAATCGATCCCGTGATTGTTGTGGGCTCAGCAAAGATATAATCTGCTCCTGCAGCAATATAGTACCCACCAGATGCAGCCACGTCACCCATGGAAACCACTACAGGGATTTCTTCTTGTAGGGCTTTGATTTCTTGATAAATCAGTTCAGAAGAAAGCGAGCTACCACCTGGTGAGTTTACACGAATGACCACTGCTTTTGTTCGATCATTCTTTTTGATTTTTTTGAGGGTTCGGATAAATAGCTCCTGTCCGATTTGGAATTCACCACCCTCTCCATAAATGATTTCCCCCTGGGCATAAACTACTGCGATTCGATCTTTGCCATCACCAATGTAGGATTTGACAGTTTGTTGATAGTCTTCAATATCAATCGTATTGAGCTTATCATCCTCACCCAACCCCATTTGATCTCTCAACAACTCTTTATACTCGTTTCGCAACAGTGTGTTGTCAACCACCCCAATTTTGACTGCATTTGCAGCAACTGAGGCATCTAAATTTGAGGCGATTTGATTGATTTTTTCAGAACTCAAAGCTGTGCGTTCTTCCATTTTCACAAGCATTTCTTTCCAGAAACTATCCAAGAGGGATTTGATTTGTTGCCGATTTTCATCGCTCATTTCATTTCGTAAAAAGGGCTCAACAGCACTTTTATAGGCACCATTTCGAATCACTTGCATTTGAACGCCAGTAATGTCTTGAAATTCTTTGAGGTACAGGACCTCAGATGCAAGTCCACTAATGTCAACACCACCTTCGGGGTGGACAAAAACAGAATCTGCTACCGATGCAAAATAGTAGTCTTTTTGGGAATAAAAATCATGGTAGGCGTAAATGAACTTTCCAGATTCTTTAAAATCTGAAAGCGCATCGCGAATCGCTTGGGTTTGCGACATCCCTGACTGCAAAAAGGTGTGCTCAATGCTGATCCCTTCAATACGTTCATCGTCCTTTGCGGCATGAACAGATGCCAAAATTTTGTCCAGACCAATGGCCTCAGCATCAAGATCAAAAGCAGCTTCTAACTCAAATTGATTTGGACTGCGATCCGTTACTGGCTTTTGCAAGTTGATCGTCAAGATTGATTTTTCTTTTACGCTCACCTCTTCAGTATTGTCAATAGATGAGGCCACACCTGCAATGATGATAAATAGAAATACAAAGGCTAGTACAATAGCGATGAAGGTTCCGAGAACAGAAGCGAGTAAATTCTTTAAAAACTGCATAGTAAGCTTATTTCTACAAATATAAACGGAATATGATTTCTTTTACGACTTTTGTGTTGTGGGAATGCAAAATATTTACATTGCTTTGGGAAGCAACATGGGCGATCGCCTAGCCAATCTTCAGCAAGCTGTTAATCGGATTGACAATGAAATTGGTCAAGTCTCGCGATGTTCCTCTGTATATGAAGTGCCAGCTGTCGGTTTTTCAGGCCCCATTTTTTTAAATGCTTGTTTAGTTGCTGAATCAGATAAAACACCTAGAGCGATTTTGAAAGCCCTTCAAACAATCGAAAATAAAATGGGTAGAAAGCAAGTTGCTGACGGCTTGTATCACAATCGACCGATTGACCTAGATTTGATTATGGTTGATGACGAGCTTGTATATTCTGATGAGCTAACAGTGCCTCACCCTCGATTACAGGACCGCTTGTTTGTTCTTCAACCCCTTTGTGAGATTGCTCCTCAAAAGAATGTTCCAAATCAGAACCAAACGGTTTCACAACTGACGAAGATCTGCAATGATACAACCAAAATCTCCCCATTTCGCGAAGGAATACAACGACCAGCAATTCATTTTTTGAAACAATTCAATCGCATTTGCGTAGAGGGTACCATCGGTTGTGGAAAGACAAGTTTTGCCAAACGAATTGCTGAGGATCTGCAAGCGAAACTTTTTTTGGAACGTTTTGCTGAAAATCCATTTTTACCAAAGTTTTATGATGATGCGGATCGCTATGCCTTTCCATTAGAAATGTCATTTTTAGCGGACCGCTTTACACAACAACGCGAACTTTCTGAACAACTCAATTTGTTTGGTCAAGGGATTGTTTCAGATTATGAAGTACACAAATCTTTGATTTTTACCCAGTTTACCTTATCATCTGAAGAGTTTGCACTTTATCGGACGATATTTTACAATATGATGCCCGATGTGCAAAAGCCTGATTTATATATTTTACTAAAACAAACAACCCCCAGATTATTGGCAAACATTAAGAAAAGAGGACGGAGCTATGAGCGAACGATTGATTCGGAATATTTGGATAAGGTGCGTCAGGGTTATCAAAACTTTAAGCGATCACACCCAGATTGGAATATTGTCGAAATCGACCTGAGTGGGCTCGATTTTGTGTCAAATGACAGCGATTACCATGAAGTGGTCAATCAGCTCAGAAGCGCTTTGTCAACGAACTAAATAATTGCCAAACTACCATCCCAACACTAACCGACACATTAAGAGAATGTTTTGTGCCTTCTTGAGGGATTTCTAAAACAGTATTGGCAGCACTGACAACATCTTGAGAAACACCCTTGACTTCATGTCCAAAGATCAACGCATAAGTGGTATCGGGGAGAGGGTTAAAATCCGACAAACTTGTTGAGCCTTCCGCCTGTTCAATTGCTAAAACGACGACCCCTTTAGATTGTAGATTTTGAATTGCATCTATGGTGTTCTCGCAATATTTCCACTGCACACTTTCTGTTGCACCTAAAGCAGTTTTTCGAATGTCTTTGTGAGGTGGGGTAGCTGTGATTCCACAGAGCATAATCTCTTGTACTCTAAACGCATCAGCTGTGCGGAAAATTGAACCGACATTATGCGTGCTTCTCACATTGTCTAAAACCAAAATAAGGGGGCTTTTGGAGGCTTGTTTAAAGCTGTCCACATCCAAACGATTGAGCTCTGCATTTTTGAGTTTGCGCATGAATCAAAAATACAACTTGATCGGCAAACAATGTTCCAAAGCAAATAAGTATTTTAGCAAGATAACACAATTAAATTTGGCCACAAAACCATCATCTAAGGAAACACCACTGATGAAGCAGTACAATGAGATAAAGGTGAAATACCCGGATGCTTTGTTGTTGTTTCGTGTTGGAGATTTTTATGAGACTTTTGGAAATGATGCGGTACGCGCAGCAGGCATTCTGGGAATTGTACTCACCAAAAGAGGCGCAGGGAGTGCGAGTGAAATAGAGCTTGCTGGATTTCCGCATCACGCTTTGGAAACCTATCTCCCAAAATTGGTGCGTGCAGGGGAGAGAGTTGCCATTTGCGATCAATTGGAAGATCCAAAATCAACAAAAAAATTGGTAAAAAGGGGTGTCACCGAACTCATAACTCCCGGCGTGACCTTGACTGACGGGGTTTTGGATGAAAAATCAAA